>RCUK01000074.1_pt1 | contig 122509 bp, 103 predicted proteins | sample 2166381 | NCBI WGS metagenome assembly RCUK01 (sample SAMN09932809, study PRJNA488358) | compost metagenome | isolation source: compost soil in an enriched community | place: Germany: Experimental Botanical Garden | reverse complement strand
TGTGGGAACCCAGCGAGTCCTACCCCGATCCCGCCATTGAGGTGCTGGATCCCCGCTTCCTGAAATACCGGATCGGCAACGCCGGCGTGGAACGCCTGGCTACCGGCATCCGATATGGCGAGGGCCCGGTCTGGTTCGGCGATGGCCGATGCCTGCTCTGGAGCGACATCCCCAATAACCGCATCATGCGGTGGGACGAGGAAAGCGGCGCGGTGTCCGTCTATCGCAAGCCGTCGGGGTTCGCCAACGGGAACACCAGGGACCGTCAGGGCCGGCTGGTCAGTTGCGAACACGGAGAGCGCCGGGTGGTTCGGACGGAGTACGACGGAACCTTGACCGTGCTGGCGGACCAGTTCGAGGGCAAGCGCTTGAACTCGCCCAATGACGTCGTCGTGAAGAGCGACGATTCAATCTGGTTCTCGGATCCGGTTTTTGGCATTCTCAATGACTACGAAGGCTTCAAGACGCCGCCCGAATTGCCGACCCACGTCTACCGGCTCGACCCGGCCAACGGGCGGATGGAGGCGGTTGTGCAGGACGTCCCGAACCCGAATGGGCTGTGCTTTTCACCCGATGAGCGCCTGCTGTATGTCGTTGACAACGGCTCCAGGCCGAACCGCATCCTGGTGTATGACGTCGCCGAAGGCGGAACGCTGACCCATGGGCGCGTCTTCGTCGACGCCGGCGACCAGGGCCTTCCCGATGGCATACGCTGCGATACTGACGGCAATGTCTGGGCCGGCTGGGGTTCGGGCCCTACCCTGAACGGGGTGATGGTGTTCGCGCCTGACGGGGTGGCCATCGGGCGCGTCGCGTTGCCCGACCGATGCGCCAATCTGTGTTTTGGGGGCGCGCGGCGCAACCGCTTGTTCATGGTCACGGGACAGTGCCTCTTTGCGCTGTATGTGGATGCCCAGGGCGCGGCGCCGCCCTGACGTTTACAAGAATCCGATCCAGCGCCCCGCCACCAGGCAGCCAAGCCATAGCAGCAGCGACGCCGCCGCGTGAAGGCGTAGCGCGCCGGTTGGGGGGGCTCCCTGAACCACGTCGTTCCATGCCTTGCTCCGGCGCACCAACCCGGCGTTGAGCGCGCCCGCCCCCAACAGGGCCATCTTTATCGCGAATGCGGGGTTTTGCAGGTATTCCTGTGGCCGCACCGAAAACAGCAAGGCGCCGGTCAACGCGGCCAGCCCCAATCCGATCGCGGCCGTACGCGCGAGCACGGGTGCCAGGATTTCCAGGGGGCCGGGCCTGATCACGGCGAGCAGCCGCAGATCCAGCGGCACGATGGAACCGATCAGCAGGCCGATGGCGCCGATGTGGGCGGCGTTGACCAAGAGGTACAGCGTGCCGGAATGGCGCAGCCACACCGATGGCGGCAAGGCTTCGATCTGTTCTAGGAAGACCCGCAACAGGTCGGGCATCGACGGGGGGCTGGCGCGCGGCTCAGGGCTTCTTGATGCGGCTCGGATAGATGTCGTAGGTCTTGCCGCCCACCTTGATCTGGACAGCCTTCATGTGTTTTTTGGCGGCGTCCTGATCGCGGTTGCCGATGGCCGTGATGGCATCGCCGGGCTTGGCGGAGCCCTCGACGAATCCGGCCTCTTTCGTTTGGGTGGGATTGCCCAGGTCCACGAGCCACACGCCATCCGCGGCCCGCACCTTGAGCGTGGGATGCGGCGGCGCGATCTGCACCTGTTCGACCGTGCCTTGCAAGGTCATCTGCTCGGATTCGGCCCAAGACCACCCGTGATGCGCCATGGCCGCGGGGGCGACGGCTGCCAGCGCGGATAGCGCCATTCCTGCCTGTAACGCGCGTTTGGATAGCTTCATGTCGATGCTCCTGAAGTTGCGATTGGCCTCTTGCCGGCGCCCGTGAAGAAAGCATAGCAGTCCGAGACTCGCGAAATACCAAGTTTCAGTGATACCAAAGGAGGCGTCCGCGCTATCTAATGCGGCGACGAGTTTCACGATGTAGGGAAATGGCTACGCTTTCGAATGATCACGCTCGCGCATTGCCACGGCGCGGCGCGGAGCAGGCAGGGACCGAGGTGCAGCTCCGCGATCTGGTGCAGCGGCATTCCGGCCAGTTGGAGCGGCTGCTGAAAGAAGAAATGCAAAGCAAGGCGCCCGCGATCGCGCAGGCTTTTGGCGGATGCGCGCAGGCCCATCGCGCTCTCGGACTGGCAACCGTTGCGCCTTGGCTCTATGGCGTCGCCTTGCGACTGCTGCGCGACGCCCTGGGCGCGGGGGATCCAGATCAGCTCGCCAGCCGGTTTCTGAGGGCGTTTCCGCGTGAGTTGGCGCATCCCATGCTGATCCTGGCGCTGTCCGGCGACTGCTATGTCGCCTGCTGCCTGTACCTATGCAAACCGGCTGACGCGGCGGCCCGCGATATATCGCTGTCCGGGGCCTCCGCGGATTGGGTGCGCCAGCACTTGCACTGACAGCGTCGGCGGACGCGCAGATGGATGAGGACGGACACCAGCCGGGGGATATTCTTCCGCCGAATGGAAGCCGCGTGGATCTCCGGATGCACAATTTAGTTAATGTTCTACTTTAGATAAAACACTTTAAGTGTTGGAACATATTCGATTAATAACAATAAGATAGGCTATATTCATCAGAGGCTACATTAGGTAAATTCCTATCGAAAATCGGCTGGCTGGGTCGACATCCTCGGCATGCGCTATTGCGCCCCCAGGAAAACCCTGCGGAACTTTCTCCATTGCGAATGGGTCGTTTTATGTTCAGGCATTTGTAAGCATATGCCTGCATTTCGCCGCCACGCGGCATCCGGGCGCCCAACCAGGAGAATGGCATGACACTGCTCTGCTCGCGTTCCCACGCGGATTCGAACCCTGTCCTGAATGCCCCGCGATGAGCAGCGTTCCCGACGCCGTCATCGAACGCGCGCCCCCGGGCCTGTCGGTCATGGACGCGACCATGGTCCTGGTCGGCGTGGTCATCGGCATCGGCATCTTCGGCTTCCCTCCCCTGGTGGCGCAGCATGCCGCCACGGAAGCGATGTACATCGCCCTTTGGTGCGCGGGCGGGCTGGTCATGCTGGTGGGCGCGCTTTGCTATGCGGAACTGGGCTCCGCCTATCCGGGCGCCGGCGGCGAATACCTGTACCTGACCCGGGCGTGGGGCCCGCGCGTGGGGCTGATGTTCGCCTGGGCCCGTTGCTCGGTCATCCAGACCGGCGCGATCGCCGTGGTCGCCTTCATCTATGGGGATTATGCGCAGCGCCTGATGCCTCTGGGAGATCAAGGACCGGCGGTGCATGCAGCCATCTCGATCGTGGTATTGACGGGCTTGAACATGGTGGGCACGCGCTATTCCAAGCGCCTGCAATGGGTCTTCACGATACTGACCTTGATTGCGCTGGCCGCGGTGCTGATAGCCTGCCTGTCCGCATCGGGGAACCCTTTGCAGCACGCCGCCGAACCCGCGCCGCTATCGGGCAACGCCGCGGGTCTGATGGGCATGGGCATGGTGTTCGTCCTGCTGACGTATGGCGGCTGGAACGAAGCCGCCTATCTGAGCGGTGAATTGCGGAATCCGGCGCGCAACATGAGCCGGGTGCTGCTGATCGGCACGGCGGTGGTGACCGGGGCCTACGTGCTGACCAATATCGCATTGCTGGAGATCTTCGGCTTGCAAGGGCTGCGCGATACGCCCGCGCTGGGCGCCGAGGTCATGCGGCTGGCCGCGGGCCCCTATGCGGCGGCGTTGCTCAGCCTGACCATCTGCGCCACCGCCCTCAGCACCATCAACGGGACCATCATCACGGGCGCGCGGGTGTATTACGCGCTGGGCCGGGACGTGCCCCGGCTGCGCGCGCTGTCGGGATGGAGCGCGCGCAACGAAACGCCCGTCAGCGCCCTGCTGGCGCAGGGCGTGATCACGCTGGCGCTGGTGGCGCTGGGCGCATTCAGCCAGAACAGCGTGCAGACCATGGTCGCCTATACCGCGCCGGTCTTCTGGCTATTCATGCTGCTGGTGGCGGCGTCGGTGTGGCGGCTGCGGCGCCTGGACCCCGAGCGGCCGCGGCCTTTCCGAGTCCCGCTGTATCCCCTTCCCCCGCTGCTGCTCGTCCTCACCTGCGCCGGGCTCGTCGTCTCCAGCGCCCTCTATGCCGGGGCCGGCGCCCTGATCGGATTGGCGGTGCTGGGGGCCGGTATCCCCTTGCTGCGTTTGCTCAAGCCGGCCCAGGCGGCTGGCTAGCACGGTCTCTCTTCCACGTGTTCCCCCACCCAAGGAATCTTCACCATGCGACGCTCTACCCTATCTTCCCCCCGCGCTCGCCTGCCCCTGTCCTTGCGCCCGATCCGGGCCGCGATGCTGGCTTCGGCGATGGCGGTGACGCTGTTTCATGCGGCCGGCGCCATGGCCCAGGCCGCGCCCGCGGCGGCCGCGCAGGCGAGCCAACAGAAAGGCTATGTGCCGGACGTCGGGCAGGACGGCAAGGACGTCATCTGGGTGCCGACGCCTCAGAGCCTGGTGGACAAGATGCTGGACATGGCGAAGGTCACGCCCAAGGACCGGCTGATGGACCTCGGGTCGGGCGATGGCCGCACGGTCATCACCGCTGCCCAGCGCGGCCTGACCGCGCAGGGCATCGAATACAACCCCGATCTGGTCGAACTGTCGCGCCAGAATGCCAAGCGCGCCGGCGTGGCGGACCGCGCCACGTTCGTCGCGGCGGATCTGTTCACCACCGATCTGTCCCAGGCCGATGTGATCACGATGTTCCTGCTGTCGACGATCAACGAAAAACTGCGGCCCCGGATCCTGAGCCTGCCTGCGGGCACCCGCGTCGTGTCGAACACGTTTCGCATGGGCGACTGGGAGCCGGATGCGTCCGAGACCGTCACCCAGAACTGCCAGACCTATTGCACCGCCCTGCTGTGGATCGTGCCGGCCAAGGTCGAGGGCAAGTGGGACATGGGTGGACAGACCCTGCAGCTGGAGCAGCGGTATCAGATGCTGTCAGGCAAGCTGGGTTCCACGCCGATCTCGGATGCGCGCATGGATGGCGCGGCCATTGCGTTTACGGCGGACGGCGTGCGCTACGCGGGCCTGGTCAACGGGCGAAGCATGAGCGGCACCGCGTCCGGCAAGGGCGACTGGTCGGCCAAGCGCAACTAGCAGGCCCCACGTTGACCGGCGGCGCATTCATGCAATAGCATCTGTTGCATGAGAAGAGACAGCAAGCTTTCCGGCGTCCTCCACGTGCTGCTGCACATGGCGGAGCACGCCGGCCCCATGACCTCCGACGACCTGGGCAAGGTAATGCAGACCAACCCCGTGGTCATCCGCCGCATCATGGCGGGCCTGCGGGAACAGGGCCTCGTCCGGTCGGGCAAAGGCCACGGCGGCGGATGGTCGATTTCGTGCGACTTCGACACCGTCACGCTGCGCGATATCTACGATGCCCTGGGATCACCCGAGATCTTTGCCATGGCGAACCGCAGCGAAGCGCCGGGATGCCTGGTGGAAGAAGCCGTGAATGCGTCGCTGAACGGCGCCTTCGAAGAGGCCCAGGCGCTGCTGTTGGAGCGGTTCGGCAAGGTTACGCTGGCGGAGCTGAGTCGTGACTTCCATGCGCGCATGCTCAAGCGCGGGCAGGCTTTCGACCTGGACGCCGTGCATCAGGCTTGAACGGCGGACGATGCCCCAGGCTGTCGCCACGCTATCAACGCCGTTTCGACATGGGCGATCTCGTCCGGCGCCATGCCCGCCGCCTGGTAGAAGCGCTGACGCTCACCCACCACGGCCAGGACCCGCTCAAGAATGGACTGGGCGGCCGCCTCGGAACGCAAGCCAAATCGCCGGTACTCGGTCAGGCAGTTGGCGAATGAACTTTCGCGACCCTCGGCGCCGATGTGCAGGTAGTGCTTGGCGGACCCCTCCTGCGTGACCACGTCGAAAAGCGGCGACAGGCGGTAGGTCTGCGCGTCGTCGTCCTTCAGGAATCCGACGTTCTTCAGATGGTCGTCGGTGTTGTGGACGGCCACGTTCAGGATCATGCGCGCATAGAGCTCCAGCAGATCCTGCACGGGATTCGACGACACCCGGCGCGTGACGTCCGCCAGCCGCGCATAGGAATAGGTGGCCTTGCCGCGCGGACCGTCGAGTTCCCGCTTGCCGATCTGCACGGAGGGGCTGATCAGCGAGGCCCCGCTCAGGAAATGGCGCCGCGCGATGACGGGATCCGCGCCGCGCTCGACGGGCAGCAGGTCGCGGTCGAAACGGTGCGTCAGCAGGACGGCGCCCAGATGCGTTTCGGCAAGGCGGATGTCGGGGACGGTCAGGCCGATGGCCTTCGCCATCTGCAGGTTGGCGAATTCAACGCGCTGCCGGTCGTAGGAGTCGCCCTTGCGCGGAAACTTGGCGATCCACATTTCGCCCTGTTCGTCGCGCACGATCGTCTTGGGGCGCGCCCCGCCGATGTCCCAGGAACTGCCCAGGATGTCGCGATACAGGCCCTTGGGCTTGACGCCCTGATCGATGTCCGTCAGCAGGTCGGCCAGGGATTCCAGTTCGCTGACTTCCGGCAGCCGGTAGGTCTTGCGCATGTTCGGCGTCAACTGGCGCGCGCTGAAGAACAGCGCTCCCACGCCCATTCCCCTGCCCCTGAGCAGGACTTCGTTTTCCGTCACGCGCGCCCCCGCATTGTCGACCCGCATGACATTGCGGCCCCAGGCGTCCGGCGCGGCATCGAATATGGCGCCCAGCGTTTGATAGCGGCTTTCGGTCCGGAAGGTCGTTTTCGAGTCAGCCAGCGGCAGGTTGAGCGGATCCAGCGCGAAGGCGCGCGGGTCGTTCACATAGGATTGCACGTAGGTGAATTCGGCGAAGAAGTGGTTTTCGTCCGAATCGTCCAGGGTCAACACGCCGGCCAGGACGGCTTCTCCCCGGATGTCCACATAGACGAAGAGCTCGCTTTCCACCGACTTGTGTTTCTTGGATTGCACGGTTTTGGCCGCCCGGCGTTAGAGTCTGGAGGGATCGGCGCGATGGGAGCTAGGGGCCTTGCCGCTGCCCCGGCTGGGGCGGCGCACGGCGTCCAGGCGTTTGCCCACGCCGTCGGCATCGGGATCCCCCAGGGCGAACACCTGGTCCGCAAAGCCGTACTGCAGCAGCGCTTCCAGCGCGAGTGCCAGCGAAACGCCGCCATCGCCCCGTTCAAGCCGTGCGATGGTGGCCCTGGACACGCCCATGCGGCTGGCCAACGCGGCCTCGGGCTCGCTGCGGCGCAACCGGGCGGTGCGGATGTTGGCGCCCAGCCGAGCCAGCGCTTCGGCGGCATCGAAGCTGGGTTCGATTTTCTTTTTCATGACTCAATAATAGTGCTTGCAGGGCAATAATGCACTATTAATGACGCAACTTGAAGTGCCTTAAATGTATATTTATGGTGCTTTACGGGGCGTTATGCCTCATTAATGAGGCATTTTTGGTGATTCAGCCAGGGCTAGGCCGTGGTGATCGGCTGGTCCAGCCGCAATGCGCCCCGCCCGGTGTCCAGCGTCACCCGCGCGCCGAGCGGCAAGGTCAGGTTGGGATCTCCGTGCCCGCTGGGCCAGTTGGCCAACACGGGAATGCCACGGGCGCCAAATTGCTCAAGCACCAGCGGGTACAGCAGGCCTTGGGCCTCGTCGTCTTCCATGTGCGTGCCAAGGATGCGGGTGAAGCTGCCCACCACTACCCCTTTCACGCCATCGAACTTGCCGGCGGCGGCAAGCTGGCTCAACAGGCGGTCCACCCGGGGCAAGGCCTCGTTCACGTCCTCGAAGAACAGGATGGCGTCGCGCGTGTCGATTTCATAGGGGGAGCCGGTCAGCGCGGCGATCAGCGCAAGGTTGCCGCCAACCAGACGGCCGCTTGCGCCGCCCGGCACCAGCTCCACCGGCCGGGCGCCAAAGGGCGGTTCGATCCAGGCGCCCTGTCCGAACTGTCCGCCGATCATGGCCAGCAGGTGCGACTCGGTGGGTTCGCGCTTGCCGGCCAGCAAGTCCTGCGCCAGCATGGGTCCGTGGAACGTCACGAAGCCCGCCTGCCGCTGCATGGCCAGATGCAGCGCGGTGATGTCGCTGTAGCCGATGAAGGGTTTGGGATGCTGGCGCAGCAGCCCGAAATCCAGCTTGTCCAACAGCCGCCAGGAACCGAAACCGCCTTGCAGGCACCACACCGCGCCAACGTCCGGCGAGGCGAACGCCGTGTGCAGATCGTCCAGCCGCTGAGCGTCGGTACCCGCCAGATAGTCATAGGGAGGCTCGAGCCGGGTGCGAGAGGCCGGCATGACCTGCGCCACGAAACCGCGCGCCTCCAGCCATTGCGCTGCGCGGTCGCTGGCATCGGGCGCGGCGGATGCCGGGGCCACGATGGCGATGCGAGCCCCGGCCTTGAGCGCGGGCACGGGCGCCGCCGCCGGTTGGGCATGGGCCGACGGGGGCATCGGCTTCGAGGCCGGCACGGCTCTGCGGGAGTCCACCCCACGGGTGGCGCAACCGCTCAGGGCAAGGCCGGACAGGCACAAGGCGCCTGCGTTCAGCAGCAAGCGCCGGCGCCCCGCATTCGTATCCGGTTGACTAGAAACGCTCATATTCCAGCCGATAACGCCATTGCCCCACCGCAAGGCCGGCCATGGGCAGGCGGCCGATGCGCAGGCGCCGCAGGGCCTGCAGCCTCAGCCCCGCCGCATCGCAGACGTACTCGATGAACCCGGGTGCAGGCGTCTTCAGCGCGAAGCGCAGATGTGTTTCGTTCTGCCAGCTCACCTTCATCGGCGTGGCGGCGCGGCCCTCGTACGCCATGCCGCGCTGCAGGCGCGCCAGATCGCCTTCGCTCAACTGGCCGTGCACCTGGGCGATGTACTCCTGCTCGACATGGCGGCCTTCTTCCACCAGCTTGCGGGACACGGGGTACTCCTGCGTGTAGACGACCAGCCCGCTGGCCGCGCGTTCCAGCGGCGTCACGAGTTTCAGGCCATTGAACATGCGCTTCAGGTAGCGTTGCCCCGACCGGTCGCCTTGCATCAGGTTTTCGGGCAGGATCAGGTCCCGCGCCGAACCGGGCTGGTCATCGGCATAGGTGCCGGCTGGCTTGTGGATCAGGACGGTCACGGGGCGCATGTCTTCCAGGCGGGCGCCGGGCAACAGGCTGACCGTTTGCGCCGGCCGCACGCGGAAGCCCGGTTCTTCAACCGGCTTGCCATCGACGGCGACCCAGCCGCCTTCTATATAGCGTTCGGCATCCCCGCGCGAACAGGACTGTTCCGTGGCCAGCCGTTTGGCCAAGCGTTCGCTGTCGCTCATCGCGCCTCCGGCTGGCGCGCGGGTGAGCCCGGATGGGGAGAAGGATGGGGCGTGCTGATTGCCAGCACTAGCGGGTGCATCGTCATGGGTGTTGCCGGGGGTGTTGCAAAAAAGCGGACCCGCGGGTCCGCGCCGTGAGGCAGATGTTACGCCCTTTTCCTTTGCGGCCCGGGGGGCGCGTTCAGACGCGGGGCGCCTCGATCGGGTCGGCCGTAACCGGGGGCGGCACCTCGTCGATCCATGCCTTGAGCAGCGTCGTCGTGACCGCCAGGATCACCGGGCCGATGAACAGGCCGACGATGCCGAATGCGAACATGCCGCCCAGCACGCCCGACAGGATCAGCAGCATCGACAGATTCACGCCGCGCTTGATCAGCATGGGCCGCAGCAGGTTGTCCAGCATGGCGACCACGATCGCCCAGCCCAGCAGCACCGCCGCAGCCAGCTTCATGTCGTTCTGAAAAAGCCAAACGACGCCGCCCAGCATGGGCAGGAACGGCCCAAGCTGGGCCAGGCACAGCATCACCATTAGTGCGGTCAGAATACCGGCCGCCGGCACGCCGGCGATCCACAGGCCCACCCCGCCCAGCGCGGACTGCACCACCGCGGTGACGACGATGCCCAGCGCCACGGCGCGGATGGCGGATCCGGCCAGCCTGATCGCGGCCACGCCGCGCTGGCCGGCAAGCCGGTTCGAAAACCGCCTGACGAAGTCGGCCGCCAAATCGCCCTGGCTATAAAGAATGCCGGCGATGATGACGGTGATCAGCATGTGCATCGCAAACACGCCAACGATGGCGGCGTGGCTCAGCAGCCAATGGGCCGCGGTGGTCAGATAGGGTTCCAGCCGCGCCAGCAGGCCGCCCGCCCCGGCGTCGGACAGGGTCTGCCATTCCTGGGCGATCCGGGGGCCGGCCAGCGGAATGTTCCTTATCCATGCAGGCGGCGCCAGCAAGGCGTAATCGGGCAGGCTTTTGACGGCGGCCATGATGGCGCCGCCGTGCAGCGCCAGGGTGGAAATCGCCTGGTACAGCGGCAGCACGATCACGAACAGCAGGATGAGCAGCATGGCGACGGTGGCAATCCAGCGCCGGCCGCCGCAACGCCGTTGGATCGCCAGCAGGACGGGCCAGGTCGCGACCACAATGGTCGTCGCCCAGATCAGGCCGGGCAGAAAGGGCCGAAGAATGTAAAGGCTGCCTATCATCAACGCCGAAAGCATCACGATGACGAGCAGAACCCGGGCTATATCGACTGTCTGGCGTGGAATCAACCCGATGCTCCTGAGGGGGCGGCCGCCCCGGATGGCGCGCATGGCGCCCACAGGCGGATTACCTGAGCGCTGCGCGATGCGTTCCCGACGAATTTATCCGATATTTCCCTGGACCGGTGCGGGCACTTCAGCACCGGTATCCGCCGCCTGGGAGCAGGCCGGAGCCGGGGCGCCCATGCGCGGACGCCGGCCCGGGGTGAACGCCAGCGCTCAGGACGCGCCCAGCCATGAGCGGATCTTGCTGCGTATCGCGCCCGCATAGGCCCAGCACCAAACCGCCAGTGCCAGCATGGCGACGGTGAAATAGGCCCGTGCGGTTTCGGGCACCGGATTGAGCTTGGACATCGAGACAAAGGGCTCGAAGGACAGGAAATCGGTGGCGGCCAGGGTGCTGAATACCAGCGCCAGCACCGGGCCGGTGAACTGCGGGCGGTCGCCGCGGGAGCCGGCGTCCGCGATAAACGACCAATGGAGGAAACGCAGCAGCTGGATAGCCACGGCAAACAGCGGAATGGCGAGCGCAAGCTGCAGGACCAGCAGGGCGACGATGACTTGAGTGGGAAGCATGGGCGCGATTTTAATCGGATCCGCGCTACCTCCCTGCCGCGCGCCGCCTCACGGGCGTGGGTAGCGCCGCCCCGGGCGCTACGCGCCCATCTGGAACGTCCGCCAATCGGTCTCCAGGCCCGTCAGCCATTGCTGGATGTACTCCAGGCTCAGGGCGGTGGACAGTACGTCGCCTTGAAAAAGCACGTCGGGCTGTAACCGCAGCCAATTGAAGTCCTCGATACTCTTGATATCGCTGGCCAGCACCCGGAGGCCCTTACGGGAAGCCTGCCCCAGCAGGCTGAAGAAGCGGTCCTGCAACTTGTGGTTCTGGTAGACGCCCGCCGGTATGCCGACGCGTATCCCGACGGCCCGGATCAGGCCGAACGGCGCGGGCGCGCCCTCGCCGCTGCAGGGCAGCAGGCGTATGCGCAACGCGGGACGAAACTCGTGGTACGGACGAAACAGATCGGCGCCATCCACCAGCCGGCTGCTCAGCGGAACGTTGTAGATGACCATGGCGCTTGGGTAGACGGAAAGATTTCCGCCTCGATGCGGAGACGCGGCCGGCAGCAGATCCTTCGCCACCGTGGCGATCTTCAGGTCCAGGCACAGCTGCTCGGCCAGGGGCATCTCGGAGCAGACGTCGAGCGGATGGTCCAGGGTCAGGGGCACCAGGCAGCCGCTGGCCCGGAATGCTGCTCCCGCCTTGCGCAATGCCATGGCCGACGCATCTCGGGAAAAGCCGTTCGCATCCCCGCCCTCTTCCCCTGCGACAAGCGCCATCTCGCAGATGACGCCGCCTGCATCCATGACGGGCTGGACCTTGAGCGTTTCGCTCAAGCAAGAGGCCGCTTGCTGCGAGCAGGAGGGTGTTTCCCCCAGGCTCGAGGCTGTTTCCTCCAAAATTGTGACGTTCATACGTGAGTTCTGTGAGGGGCCCGCGCGTATCCTCAGCGCACGGCGAGAAAATTCAGCGGAACCAGGGAGGGGGCGGCGTTTGATTTGGCCACCGAGTATATGGACCGCCACACGCCCGTCCCATAGTAAAAATCTGATTTTCGGCGCCAAAGACTCGAGCAGGCTTGGAAACCGGCTTTGACAAGCCTGACGGGCTTCACTTTCAAATTCTTCTTATATCCAGGGCATGGGCTCCTTCTTAGGATGGGGCCCATGTTTGTCCAGGACTCTCAATCTCTCTCGAAAGATGCAGGCGCCCCCCCTCGGGCGCCCACATTGCTGCTGCATTTGTTTGCGGCGGCGCTGATGGCCTGCATCGTCGCGGGCGCCGCTTTCGTCCTGTATCTGTCTTTCAACAATACCGTTTCCGCGTATCGCCGGGAGATGAATGCGGCCGCCTACAACGCGCAGCTCTTCTTTGACCAGCGAGAGATCCTGCTGCGTTCGCTGTCGTCCTCCGCTATCCGCAATTCGGACAGCGCGCCCATTTCCGAGACCCCGAGCTATTTTGGCAACACCCGGCAGATCCAGGTGTTCCCGCTGCGCGAGGACGCCAACTCCTACGACTGGGCATTGATCCTGACCCCGCGCGATCTGAACGACATCGCCCTTGCCCGCACCAGGCTGCTGTTCAGCTCGATACGCAAGGGCCAGACGTCGGTCATCGTTCCCGCGCCACCCGCCAATGCGGTCGGCATGGGGGCCGTCAAGCAGGCGTGGGTCGCCCGCGCCCTGGCGGGGGCCGATTCGAACGTGCTGCCCGGCGGCCATCCCCCCATCGTGTGGCTCAAGCCTCCGATGGACCCGGCCAATCAGCTTTACCTCTACACGCCCGCGGATCCGGCCATGCCGCGGGCCGGCTGGATCGGGCTGGAAGTGGGTAGTGTCGATGCGGCCATCGACCTGTCCTCCCTGCGCGGAGGAAGCTACGTGCTGTATGACCAGCACGACACGGCCGTCCTGCACAGCCCGGCCGCCGCCCCGTTCCTGGCGGAACTCGGCCGGCGCGCGGGCCGGGAGGACTCCTTCGGTTGGTGGGGCGCGGGACTGCTGCCGCGCTACATCGTGCTGAGCAAGTCCGTGGGGGAAGATGGCTGGAGGCTGGTCTACTACACCCCGATAAGCCGGATCATCGACGATGCCGCCTATGCCATCCAGGCGGTGTTCGCCGGCGCGGTGCTGCTGTTCGCGGCCGTGATCTTCGGCATACGCCACATCAAGATGAAACTGGTCGCGCCCGCCGTCCGGCAATATGAGGCGCTGGCCGACAGCGTGGCCCTGAACCGCAAGCTTGTCGAAGTCGCGCCGGTGGGGTTGTGCCTGCTGCGGCGCGCCGATGGCATGCCGCTGCTATCGAACGAGCTTGCCCGGCAATGGCTGCTTGGCGATGCGGATCTCCTGTCCAGGCTGCTTGCGTCGAACGACTTCGTGTCGGGGCGGGAATACGTCATGAAGAACGGCCGCTGCGTGTATCTCACGTTCGCCCCGATCCTGTATCACGGCGAGGACGTGGTGCTTTGCGGCATCAACGACATCACGGCCTTCAAGCGGGTCGAGCGGTCCATTACGCAGGCCAAGCTGGACGCCGACGCGGCCAATCACGCCAAGACGGTATTCCTGACCACCATGAGCCACGAGATCCGGACGCCCTTGTTCGGCATTCTGGGCACGCTGGAGATGCTGGGCCTGACGGCCATGGACAGCCAGCAGCAGCAATACCTGGAAACCATGCAGCAATCGTCGGCGACCCTGCTGCGGACCATCAACGACACACTGGACCTGTCCCGCATCGAAGCGGGCTATCTGAAGCTGGAATCGTCGGAATTCTGTCCGGCGGAAATGCTGGACGCCGTGGTCAGCAGCTACGCGGCGCGCGCGGAAGCCAAAGGACTGCACATCTATGCCCTGGCCGACGTCAATTCGCCCCCCGCGGTGGTCGGCGATGTCACGCGCATGCGCCAGATCCTGAACAACCTGGTCAGCAATGCCATCAAGTTCACGAGCTCCGGCCAGATCGTGCTGCGCCTGCAGACCATGCATCTCGACGCGGAGTCCGCCACCATGAAGTTCCAGGTGGCCGACACGGGCGTGGGCATCTCCGCGGAGCATCACGCGCAGCTTTTCGAGCCCTACTTCCGCGCCGAGAACGGCCAGCATCAGGCCGTTCCGGGCACCGGGCTCGGGCTGGCCATCTGTCAGCGCCTGTCCGAGATGATGGGTGGAACGCTGACGGCCGTCAGCGAACCTGGCCTGGGCACCAGCCTGTCGCTGGAGCTGACGCTGCCTGTGGCCAGCGGAATGCATTCGGAGCTGGGGATCCGGCTGGACCCAAAGCCGGTTTTCGTGCGCGGCGCCGTGAACGATGTCGTCAATAACCTGTGCCAATGGCTGCGCCATTGGGGCGCGGTGGCGATGCCTTACAAGACGGCGCACCATGGCCGGCTCGAGGGCGGCGTGCTGGTTGAAGCGTGGCCGCGCGACGCGACGGTGGCGGTCTGGACGGGTGCCCGGGTGGTCGCGCAGCCGCCGGGTGTCCGCGCCCGCCTTGAAGGGACTCGCAATAGCTGGATGGCCAACGCCCACAGCCTGGCGAGCATCGCCGCCGCGGTCCGCCTCGCGCAGGACGGCGTCGCCGCCAAGGTATCCCTGGAACTCAAGACCTCGCGGGACGCGCTCGATATGCATGTACTGGTTGTGGAGGACAACCCGGTCAGCCAGCAGATCCTGCGTGAACAACTGGAGCACCTGGGCTGTACGGCTGTGCTGGCATCCAACGGCAGGGAGGCGTTGGCACGCCCCGACATACTGGCCTTCGACACCATTCTGACCGATCTGCAGATGCCCGAGATAGACGGCTACGACCTCACCCGCGCATTGCGCGCCCAAGGTTACACGCGCCCTATCGTGGGTATCACCGCCAGCGCGTTCACGGACGATCTGCGGCGCAGCAGCGTAGCCGGCATGACGACGGTACTGCTCAAGCCGTTGCCCATATCCGCGTTGCGCCAGGCCCTAATCGCCCTTAAGGAAGTTATATGATGAAGCACCTGTCCGACTACAGAATCCTGATCGTGGACGACCACCCTTTCCAATGCGTCCACTTGGCGGATCTGCTGGAGTCGGCGGGGTTTGCCGAAGCGGATGTGGCCACGTCCGCCGAGGCCGCGCTGGATAAAATGGGCCTGCAGCCCTACCATCTGGTGCTGATGGACCTGAACATGGCCGGCATGGATGGCGTACAGTTCATCGACAGGCTGGCCAGGCTGCACCACAATCCGATGCTGGCGATCGTCTCGGCATGTCCCCGGCGAATCATGAACAGCGTCGCTCTGATGGCCAAGGAAAAGGGGCTTGCGGTGCTTGGCACGTTCTCTAAGCCGCTGACATCCGATCACGCCCGGCAATTGGCCAGCCAGCTTCGGCAACGCCGTGCGGAAACCTCCAAACCCCTGCTCCCTGCCGAGGTCGATACCGTATTCGACCGTGGCGTGCTGGAACATGCCCTGGAACAAGGACAGCTGCGCGCCTGGTTCCAGCCCAAGAAAGCCCTGGCAAGCGGGCGGATCGTCAGCGCCGAGGCGCTGGTACGCTGGCAGCACCCCGATTTTGGATTCATGCTGCCGGGATCGTTCCTGTCGGCGGTGCGCCGGCATGGACTGGACCGCTCCTTGCTGTTGCGGATGCTGGAAGACGCCCTGGACGCGCATCTGCGCTGGCGCCAGCAAGGGTACCGCATGCCGGTTTCGGTTAACCTTCCTACCCAGCTTCTGGATGATCCCGACCTGCCCGACGAGCTTGAACGCGTGGTGATGGCCAAGGGCGTGGCGGCGCAGGAAATCTCCTTTGAATTGCTGGAAGACGAGACAACGACCATACAAGGCCAATACTATATGGGCGCCAGCCGGCTGCGGCTAAAGGGCTTCGGCCTGGCGCAGGATGACTTTGGTAGGGGTTATAGCTCCATGTACAGCCTGATATCCACGCCTTTTACCGAGCTGAAGATCGACCGCGCATTCGTCAGCGGCGCCGCCAACGACGAAGGCCGGGCCGCCGCGCTTGTGTCGTCGGTGCAGCTTGGACGGCAACTCGGACTTCAAGTGACCGCCGAGGGTGTCGAAACCAGCAAGGACCTTGAATTCCTGCGGCGTATCGGCTGCGACTGCGCGCAGGGTTTTTTGATTTCAGCCGCCGTCGATACCGACGCGTTCAGCCATTTGCTTGCCATGGAGCGGCATGCCATGGATCCCTCTCTGCTGTAGAGAAGCCGCAATGCGCCAGCAGGACACGCCCTTTGCCAGGATCACGCGCACCTCACGCTGGCTGAATTTCGCCCTGTTCGGGATTCTGCCCTTGGCCCTGGTCTTGATCGGCGCGCTTTACTGGGGCTTGAACCGCATCGTCGAGCAGGAACGCGACCGCCTGAAACTCGATTTCTCGATCCTGGTCGGTTATATCCACGCGCAAGAGCAGTTCCTGGGCAAGCTGCGTTCGCACAACGCGTCCCTGCCCTCCGAAAACATCTCTTCCTCGATCACCCTGCGTTCATCCGACGTGCAGGAACGCTTTGGGATGCAGCTCTTCGAGGGGCAGAACACCAATGCCGAGATGGCCTTTTCGCTGGCGTGCGAAGACCCCTCGGACTGTCCGACGGCGGGCCGCCGGCTGGCGAATCTGGGCGGCTACCTGGCCGATTTCTATTCGACCTTCTGGGCGACGTCCTACTATCCTGCCTCCACGATCTTCCTGGTCAATCAGGCCGACAGCATCAGCCTCAGCGTCCCCGCGGTGGGCGCCCATTCCGGCTACGAGCTGCTGAGCCCGCAGGCTTTTCTGGCCGTCACGGATTCCGTGCGGGCGGAACTGCGCCGCCTGCAAGAGGTGCGCAAGCGGCTGATCGACCAGGACTTTCCGGTCGGGACTGAACTGACCGGCTCCAAACGCGTGCATTGGTTCAGGGCCGATGGCCTGCCCGGCAGCATGCTGGGCCTGATCTATGCGGACATGCCGCAAGCCGTGTGGAGCAGCGCGCCCGCCACGGCGTCCGCCGTCTATGCCGCCGTGCAGTTCAATCATCAGCGGATCAACATCTTCGAAAAGACCATGCGCAGGCCGATTCATGGCGGATTCTGGCTATCGCACCGTGACGAAGGCGTGCTGCTGGGCGAAGGCCCCCGCCCTGCCCTGGCCAGCGACGGCCTGCGCTACACCGCCGATGGCATGGTGCTGCGCATTACGGATCTCTCGGGCGAATGGACGGGCGTGTACCGGGTGAGCTACGGCGCCTTCTTCCAGGACAACCTTTGGCTGCCGGTCATTGCGGGCCTGCTGTTGCTGCTGAGCCTGGGCGGGGGAATTGTCTCCATGCGGTGGTACAGCCGCCGCGTGATCGCGCCCGCCCTGGACGCGCAACGCGACATCGTCGAAAAAGAGGAATTCAGCCGCACCCTGATCGAGACCGCGCCGGTGGCGCTGTGCGTGCTGGCCCGGCCGGTCGGCGAGGTGGTCTTTGGAAACAGCCTGGCCCTGCAATGGCTGGGAGCGGAAGCCGGCCGCCAACTGGAGAACTCGCCGGAAGCCAATCTGTTTCTGCGCCAGGTGCTGAGCGCGACGGGGCCCGGCACGATCGCGAATTTCCATGCCACCGATGGCCGTCCGCTCTACGTCGCCTACGCGCCGACGCGGTACAACAATCAGGATGTGGTGCTGTGCGCCTTTTCCGACATCAGCGCCCGCGCGATCATCGAGCACACGCTGGCCGAGGCCAAGCGCGAAGCGGACAAGGCCAGCGAAGCCAAGTCGACCTTCCTGGCGACGATGAGCCACGAGATCCGCACACCGCTCTACGGCGTGCTGGGCACGCTGGAGCTGATGAGCCTGACCAAACTGGATAACGAACAGCGCCAGCATCTTGAACGCATGCAGAGTTCATCCGCGATCCTGCTGCAGTTGATCAGCGACATCCTGGACATCACCAAGATCGAAACCGGCCAGCTCGTGCTGGAATCCACCGAGTTCAACCCGCGTGAACTGGCGCAAAGCTGCACCAGCGCCTACGCCGCGATGGCGGAACAGAAGGGGTTGCTGCTGTTTTGCTGCGTGGACGTCGCCGTGCCGGAATGGATGACGGGCGATGCCGCGCGGATCCGGCAAATCCTCAGCAACCTTCTGAGCAATGCCATCAAGTTCAGCGACTCCGGGCATGTGATCGTGCGCTTGACGGTGTCGAAGGCCCTTGCCGACAAGACGCACCTCATGCTTCAGGTGGTCGATACGGGCATTGGCATCGGAAAGCAGGAGCAGACCCAGCTCTTCGTTCCCTTCTACCAGATCAACAGCAGCTCCCATACGGTGCGGGGCACCGGCATCGGCCTGTCCATTTGCGCGCGCCTGGCCACGCTGATGGACAGCGAGATACGCGTGACCAGTGAACTCGGGCTGGGCAGCAGCTTTTCATTGGAGCTGCCGCTGCAGGTGGTGCCCGGACAGGCCGTGAACGTGCCCGACCTGAGCAATATCTGCGTCTTTGTCCGCAGCCCCCATCACGAGCTTACCGAGAACATCTGTCTCTGGCTCAGGCGCTGGGGCGCGCAGGCGGGCCCGGCGCAAAGTCCCCTGCCCGTGGGCACGGCGGATGAAGTCCTGCTGGACGTGCTCTACAACGGCAATCTCGATGCGCTGGATTGGGCTGGCCACCATGTGCTGGCCAGCGCCGCGGCCAAACCGCCGTCCGCCCGCACCATCAAGGTCAATCCCACCGTGGAGCATATCGCGGCCGGCATACTGAGCGCGGTCCGAGGCGAACTGACGGTGACGCCGCCGGCCGAGATCAGCGCGTTCGCGCCGTTGGGTCTGTCGATCCTGGTGGCGGAAGACAATCCGATCAACCAGGCCACGTTGCTGCACCAGCTCGAGCAGCTGGGCTGCGAGGTCACCCTGTCCTCGGATGGCGCGGAGGCCCTTATGTTCTGGGGGCTGTCGTCTTATGACGTGGTGCTGACCGACGTCAACATGCCGCGCATGAATGGCTACGAACTCGCGCGCGAATTGCGCGCCATGGGGGCGACTATCCCGATCATCGGGGTTACGGCCAACGCCATGCGCGAAGAAGAGGAGCGTTGCCTGGCCGCTGGCATGACGTCATGGCTGGTCAAGCCCATCGGCCTGAGCACGCTGCGGCGCCATCTTCAGGGCCGGAGCGCGCGCGCCTCCGGTCTTGCGGCCGCGCCGGTCCGCGCGCCGGTGGAACGGGCGCCTGCGCCCGCGCCTGCCGTACCCGCCAAGTACCGCGCCTTGTTCCTGACCACGATGGAGGCCGATCTGGCCGAGATGGAACAAGCCTTGGACAAGGGCGATCAGCGCCTGCTGGCCAAGACCCTGCACCGGATGCGCGGCGCCCTCGGGGTCATGCAGATGGCGGCGTTGACCCAGCGTCTGGGCGCCCTGGAGGCCAGGCTGCGCAGCGATGGACTCGACGCCGAAGCGCGTATCGAAGGCGCTGCGCTGGCGCTGTCATTGCGCGGCATGCTGGCGGATATCTGACCAGCCCCCCCATCGCTCCACGGCCCCCGGCGGGCGCCGGGTGTAACGTCATTTATCGAAATCTTTCTATTCTTTGGTTTTCCCGTTGAAGTTAGATTCAACGGTTGGCCTGCGCCCATCGATGAGCGGAACGGCGCTCATCGGCCGGATACACCGCACTGTCTTCCCAGTCTTTCCAGTAGAATTTGGACATAAAATGAACAATACAGGAGGTATCGAGAATCCTGGCGCCCCCGGCCTGGTGGGGCCGACCACAAGCTTAGCCCCCCAGACAGCTCCGATTGACGAGCATCAGGAACCCCCAGGCTCGATTGATTGCATATTGGATGCCCGATCCATGAGCAAGCCCCCGTCTGATCAGGATGTGCGGATTATCGTCGCCGATGATCACCCCGTCGTATCCCTTGCGCTTGCCGATTCGCTCAACGAGATACCAGGATTCAGCGTGGTCGCCACGGCCCGGTCCGGGCTCGAGCTCATTACGGCAATCCAGAAACACCCCTGCCACCTTATCGTGACCGACTTCTCGATGCAGTCCGAGTCCGCGGACGAGGACGGGTTACGGCTCATCGAGCGTTTGCAGCGCATGTTTCCGCAGATCCCGATCGTCGTGTTCACCATGCTCACGAACAGCGGGATCCTCAACCAGCTGCGGCAGGTGGGTGTGGCGGGCATCGTCAGCAAGGAAGAACCCATCGACGATCTCGTCGCCATCTGCGTCCGCGCGCTGACCGAAAAGGGGCCTATCCTGTCGGCCAGCATCGGCAAGCGCCTCAGCCACAATGATGTGACGATGGGCGGGAGCAACCGGACGAAAGGACTGTCTCCGAAAGAGCTTGAAGTGGTGCGGCTGTTTGCACTGGGCCTCTCCGTGACCGAGATCGCGCGCCGCCTGCACCGCTCGGTTGCCACCATCGGAACGCAGAAGCAATCGGCGATGCGCAAGCTCAACATCGAGACCAACGCCGAATTGCTCAGGTATGCGGACGAGCAAGGCTTCTCTTGAGCGGTTTTCGCGGCGTCCTACCAGCGGTAGGTCACGTTCAGCATGCCGCCGTACCCGCGCTGATTGCCGCTGCCCATCTGGCCGGACACCTGGCCAGTGATGTACAAGGACTCCCCCACCCTGCCTTCGGCGCCGAGTTTCAGTTCGGCCGCATTGCGCAGCGGCTCGGCGCCAAAGGTGGCCGAGCCTATGTCGACCTGGGGATTGCCGGTGCCATGCAGCCAGTTGGCCTCAAGAAAGGGATGCACCGCGGGTTCCGCCCCGGCCTTCCCCAGCGGATAGAGGCGCGCGCCCACCCGCGTATGCACTGAACCCGCGTTGCCGCTTTCCAGTTTCATGCTGGGCAGGACCGCGTCCTTGGCGCCGTATTGGCTGTAGGCCAGTTGAACCTGGGGTTCCACCACCATGGCGGCCAAAGCCGAATCGGACGCGAACGGCTGGAAGGCGTATCCCGTTTCCACGGAAGCCGTCCAGGTGTTGGAGCGGTAGCGGGCGGATCCCAGCTCGCTGTCGATGTCGTTGGAGTAGCGGCCAACCTGCAGCCAGGTGTCCGCGTAGGCACCCAGCCGGGTCGCGTCATTGGCGTACGCCGACGCGTACACACCCGCCGCATAGCCGGTCACCTTGCCCCGGGCATCCGCGCTGACCTTGCGGGCCGGCAGCGTCAAGCGCGAGGTGGAACGCACGCGGGCATCGCCGTACCCAGCCATCACGCCGGCAACGACAAGCCCGTCTTCACCCAGCGGCGCCTGCAGCACGTCGCCGCCGATCTGGACGACGCTGCCGTCGGTGTCGACCTCGACCTTGCCTTCGGTCATGCGCAGGTCATTGTTTCGTCCGCCTTGGGCGCGCATCCACAGCGCCGTGCCCGGTCCGACCTTGGCGCCGGCGCCAGAAGGAACCCGGGCCGCCGTGCGGTCACGCAGGCCATGCATGAACATCCGTTCCGCCGCCAGCCGGTTGCCGACGTAGGCGCCGCTCTCCGGCGAGACGTTGGTGATGGTGGAGCCGCCCGGCTCCGGGGATTTCGGCAATTCGGGTCCCGGTTCGCCTTCGCCGCCGGGCGTATACGTGGACGTCAGATACCAATCCGAGGCCGCGCCGCCAGCGCCGCCACGCGCCAGGCTGTAGTCATAGCCATTCAGCGCGACCGTATCGGAACTGGCGCGGTACCCGGTCGATCCCGGGTCCAGGCGAAAGGCGTCGGGTGCGGTCGTGCCGCCGTTGATCGCCTCCACCAGGCGGATGCCCCGCGTGGTCTGACCGCCGGACCCGCCCGCGTTCACGACGCGCATGCCGGTCGAGCCCGAGGCGGTTCCCCCGTCGATCACCAGTTTGTCGCTAGGCGAAGCGTCGTCGCCGAGCTGGGTGTTCATGACCAGCGTGCCGCCGCCCACATAGTCCTTGACCGTCAACGTCTTGAAGCCCGAATGCGCATTCGGCGCAACGAACCGCACCGTGCCGGCATTATTCAGCGTGTCGAGCGTGGAATCGGCCCGCACATTCCAGATGCTGGCGCTGTCGGTCGACAAGCTATCGATGTTGCCGGCGCGCGAGACCAGCGCGCCGGTCAGCACGCTTGCGTTCCTGAGGCGGATATCCACCGTGCCGCTATCGGCCACGACATCGCCCGTCATGGTCGAGCCGCTTGCGTCCACCTGCACCTGGCCGGTCTGGATCACCGTGGTGACGCCACCGCTGGTGACGTTGACCGCGCGGGTCTGGAGGAACACGCCGGCGCTGTCGTCGCCGCCCGTGCGCGTCATCGCCTGGGTGTCCGACAGCGTGAAATTATGGTCCCCCCCGCTGGCGAGCAGCCCGACACCGTCCTGGGTGTCGATGCGGGTTCCGTTGGTCAGCAGCAGATTGTTGGTGATGCCGGTGGCGGTCACGTAGCTCCAGACCCCATGGGCGCGGTTTCCTTGAGTCTTCAGCAGCGTGCTGTCGAGCGTGACCGACGTGCGATTGCTCATGGCCAGGCCGGACGCGTCGGCGCCCAGGGTATTGATGGCCGAGCCCGTCGCCGTGAGTTCCGTGCTGGTCCCGCTGGCAAAGAGGCCGTAGGCGGTCGCGCCGGCGGTATCCACCGTGGCGTTGGTCAGCGAGAGGCTGGCGCCCGACATGCGGACCAGTGCGCCCACGGAACCGGCGCCCGCGGTCTTGATCCGGGTGCCGGTGGCGGCCACGGTTGCGGTGGTGCCGTACTCGCGGGACACATAGAGCCCGTGCGCGTTGGCGCCACGTGTTTCGACCGACCCGCCCTGCATCGAGACCTGCCCCGCCCGGTTGTCGATGCCCACGCTCCAGGAATCTATATCGACATTCCTGGCGACGAGCGAGGTGCCGACGGAAGGAAGCCACACGCCTGTCCCCCAGCTTCCCAAGGCGGATATGGACACATTTTCCAGCGTGGCCGAAGAGCCCTGCGCATTGATGTTGACGCCATAGCCGTTTGCGGCGGTGAGCCTTGCATCGCGGATGACGGCGGAGCTGCCGAGGGAACCGGTCGAGGTCGCCAGCAGGACGGCGTCACCGGCCGAAGCGATGGAACCTCCCTGCATGGTCATCGCCGCGCTGTCCACGCGTACGCCCATGCCGCCGCTGGAGGTCACGTTGGTGTCCTTGAGCGACAGCGTCGAACCGGCGCCGCCCACGGTCATGGCGTTGCCAGTTGAGGTCGCTGCGTTCACGTCGATCAGTTCGGCGCGGGCGCCACCGTAGACATTGACCGCATAGCTGTTGTTGCCCAGCGCGTTGATATCAAGCGATTTGGCGGTAATAAGGGAATTTGCGCCCGACGCGTAGAGGCCGGAGCTGATGATCCCGTTGACGGCGACGCTGCCGCCTTCGAGGGCGACCTTGCCTCCGTCGAGCACGTAGACGCCGTGGGAGGCCGAGCCTCGCGTGGAGATATCGGTATCGACGGCGGATATGGCGCTGCCGGCGCCCGACGCGTACAGGGCGTGAGCGCCCTGCCCCGCGCCCAGGGTGCTGACGCTGCTGTTGGTCAGGTCCACGGCGCCGCCCAGGCTGGCCCTGACGGCCACGGTGTTGGGGGCCGTCGCGCCGCCCGCGGTAATGCGGATGCTGTCTCCCTGGACCCCGTTGCCCACGCTTGAGACGTTGACGGCGGTCCCGGATCCCGCATGGGTGACGGTAGATCCGCTGTCCAGGGTCAGCGTGGTCTTGACCACGGGATCCGAAACGTTGATCTGGCCGAGCTCGGCGGCCAGGGCGGCGGCGGGAAACCAGGGAACGGCCGCAGCCAGTACGCCGACCATGATCGGAGTGAGATGCAAATGCATGGCGAAATCCTTGACCCTTGAATCAGGCCCGCCAACGCAACTCGCAAATCACCGGCAGTAACGCACAGCCTTACGTGAACCGCAGCCCTGGCATGACACATATGAAAGAGAGGTCTCATTCTGGTCAGGGCGCAAGAGCGGCAACATCATAGGATTACTAATCGGGCGAACCCCCGACAAATATCAAATCCCCGGCGAGCGCGGCCGTGGCAAGGGCCTGCATCGGAGTATTCAAATGCGGGCACTTGATGCGGCCACACAAACGCGAGTACTCAAACGCGGGAGTTCAAATGGGGATAGGCGGCGAAACAGGAGCGGCTATGGCGCGGTGTCTTCCGGCGCCTTGGGCGCCTCCTGGATCGCGATCAGGCGGCGGGCCAGGTCGCTGAACTGCTGGTCCCGGGATGTGATCTGTCCGAACAGATCGTCGGCTCGCGTCTGGGCGGCGGCCAGACGTTGCGCCAGATCCGCTTCACTGCGCCGGCTGGCCTGCAAGGCTTCCTGGGCGGCCGCGGCCTCGGCTTGCCGTTGGCGCGCGTCCGCCAGCGCCTGTTGGCGTTGGGCCTGGGCGTCCTGCTCGGCCGCGCGTTGTTGCTCCTGGGCGGAGGCCAGGGCCTGGCGCAATTCGTCGGCCTGCTGCAGGCCCGCGGCCTGCAATGCATCCAGCCGCGCCTGCAGGCGCTTGACCGCGCCGCGCTCGGCATCCAGCTCGTTGAGCCACCGGCGTTCATGGGCGGCGTGGCGGGAATCCAGCGCGGCAAGCGCCTGCGCGTGCTTGTCCCGGGCCTGGTCGGCCTCGGCCAACAGAGTCTGGATGGCGCCCTGGGCGTCGGCCAGATTTTCGCGCGCGGCGGTCAGTGCCTTGTCACGCTGGCGCAACTGGGCTTCGGCGGCCTGCAGGCGTTCTTCGGTTGCCGCAAGTTGCGCGGTGGCGACCTTCAGCCCTTCCTGCAGATCGCGCTCTCTGTTCAGCAGTTGCGCCTCGCGTTGCTGCAATTGTTCCGCCTGAGCGGCAAAACGTTCGCTTTCCTTGGCTAGCTCTTCCCAGCGCTGCTGGTAGGCCTGCGCCTGCTCGGCCCGGGCGGCCGTCAGGGCCGCTTCCCAGAAATGCGCCGCCGCCTGGGCGATGGGATCGGGAATCTCTGGTGGCGCGGCGAAGGCGCGGGGGTCTTTGATGCGGGCGCCCAGGGCGCGGAACCAGGTCTCGAGGTGCGGACTGACCGTATTGGGAGAGCCGCGGCCGATCTTCTGGCGCACGCGTTCGATGGTGGGCCGGGCCCCTTCGAGCAACAAGGCGTCGGCGGCGGCCCAGACGTCGGTTTCGGTGATTCCGGTGGCCATGGCGTGGTTTCCTTCTACGATCCGCGATAATTAGTGACGATAATGGAATCTTATCGTTATTAAACCTGCATGTATGTTCTATATCATACAGCATACGTAATAAATAATACATTCTGAATAAAGGGACCGCACCGTTGGCCCTAGAATCCAGTTATCCGATATGAGCCGTCCACCCAGAATGCAGTTGAAATTGCTGGCTTCCCTTCCCTTGCTGGACCCGCGCATGCTGGACACGCAGGCCGACGCCGCGGTCCGGGGACTGCTGCGCGAAGGCAGTTCCGCCAACACGGCGGCCAGCTACCGCGCCGCCATCCGGTACTGGACCGCCTGGTTCGAACTGCGCTACGGCCAGGCCTTTGCCCTGCCCCTGCCCGAGGCCGCGGTGATCCAATTCATCGTGGACCATGCGCAGCGGTCCACGGAGCACGGCCTGAAATGGGAGCTGCCCCTGGCGCTGGACCAGGAACTGGTGCGCCTGAAGGCCAAGGGCAAGCTCGGCGCGCCCAGCCTGAATACCCTGCAGCAGCGCCTGTCGGTGCTATCCAAGGCGCATGAATTGCTGGGACATCCCAACCCCTGCCGCGGCGCCGCGGTTCGAGAGCTGCTGGCCCGGACCCGCCGCGCCTATGCCCGGCGCGGCGTCGCGCCCGCCAAGAAAGAGGCGCTGACCCGAGAGCCGTTGCAAGCCATTCTTGAGACCTGCGACGATACCCTGCGCGGCCGGCGCGACCGCGCGCTGCTGATGTTTGCCTGGGCCAGCGGCGGGCGCCGGCGGTCGGAAGTCGTGCGGGCCACCATCGAAAACACGCAGCGCACCGCCGAGGGCTTTCTGTATTCGATGGCGCATTCGAAGACCAACCAGACGGGCGCGAGCCGCGCCGATGACCAGAAGCCGATCGTCGGCGCCGCGGCGCAAGCGCTGGAGGCCTGGCTGGCCGCCAGCGGGATCCGGCAAGGCCCGATCTTTCGGCGTGTGCGCCGGGGAGACGTTATCGGTGAACCGCTGGCCGCGGCCGCGGTGCGGCGCATCGTGCTGGAACGCTGCCAACAGGCGGGACTGGACGGCGAGTTCTCGGCGCATAGCCTGCGTTCCGGATTTGTAACCGAAGCGGGCCGGCGCAACGTGCCGCTGGGCGACACCATGGCAATGACCGGCCATGCCAGCGTAGCGACCGTCATGGGCTATTTCCGGGCCGGCGCCGCCGCGCGGTCCCCTGCCGCGCGCCTGCTGGACGAGCCGGGCGAGCCGGGGCTATAGGAACGCGCCTGTCCTGCCGTAATGGTGGCAGCGACATTACAATCATCGCGCTCCGTCACTATGCCTTTCCTGCGTTTTTCTGGATTTTCCGCTGTCCGGCTCGCGCGCCGGTCCCACTCCTGTCCGCCCTGATCCCATGCGAATCCATCTACGCGGGCTAGTGCTTGCGCTTACCGTTTTCAGCGCCATCGCCGCCACCGCGAACGCGCTGTACGCCAGCTATCGGGTACAGCGCGAGCAATTGATCGCCAACACCCTTGAGGCGAACCGGGTCTATGCCGCCAAGCTGGCGGAAAGTACGAACAGCTTCCTGAAGTCGGCGCAGCAGCAATTGGGCTATAGCGCCCGCCATATGCCGGAGATGATCGGATCCCCCGAGCGGCTTACCGCCGAAGTGATGCGGGTGCAGCAACAGACGGACAGCTTCAACTCGGTGGGAGTCGTGCGCGCCGATGGCACGATCCTGGCCACCACGCAGAATTTCCGCAACTTTCTGGGCACCCAGGTCGACACGCCAGGCAGCCGCGCTGCGCTGCAGACCAGGCAGCCGACGATTACCAAGCCCTACGTCTCCATCGCCGGCAATTTGCTGATCAATCTATCGCACCCGATTTTCTCCAACGATGGCACCTACCTCGGGTATGTCGCGGGAACGATCTATCTGCGCAACGAGAGCGGCCTGCAGGATCTGCTGGGCAAGCACCACTACCACGACGGCTCTTACCTGTACGTGGTGGATAGCGATGGCCGGCTGATTTACCACACCGATCCTCGCCGGATCGGTGAAATGGTGCTCGCCAATCCGGTGGTGGCCGCGGTGACCAAGGGGGTCGCGGGCGCCCTGCGCGTGATCAACACCCAGGGCGTGGACATGCTGGCGGGCTATGCGGCGGTGCCGATCAGCGGCTGGGGCGTGGTGGCGCAGCGTTCGGCCACGGTCACGCTGGAACCCATACGCGATCTGATCTGGGCGCTGCTGGGCTACGCGGCGCCGCTGGCCCTGGCGTTTCTGCTGGCCATCTGGTGGTGTGCCCGCATGATCTCCCTGCCCTTGTCGCAACTGGCCACCAACGTCGAACACCAGGACGTGGCCGTCGCCATGCAGCGGGTGCAGTCCGTGAAAGCCTGGTACTTCGAGGCGGAACGCCTGAAGCGCGCGGTGATCCGAAGCTTCACGAGCCTGCAGGAGAAGATCGGCAAGCTGAATCTGGCCAGCATCACGGATCCGCTGACTGGCTTGCGCAACCGGCGCGGCACGCAGGACGCGGTGGATCAGATGCAGGCGTCGGGAATGCCCTTTTCGGTGGTCGCGCTGGATATCGACCATTTCAAACGCGTCAACGATACCTACGGGCACACCGTGGGCGACGAAGTGATCCAGGCGATGGCGCAGGTCATGCGCGAATGTTCTCGTCCGTCGGACGTTCTGGGCCGCACCGGCGGCGAGGAATTCCTGATCCTGTTGCCCGGCGTGGGGGCGCAAGAGGCCACCAACGTGGCCGAGCGCTTGCGCGCGCATGTGGCGAAGCGCCCATTGCGCGGCGCCAACCATGTCACGGTGTCCGCCGGCGTGGCGCAGTGGCCCTCGAGCGGGCCAAATGTCGATGAGGCGTTCCGGGCCGCCGACGCCGCGCTGTACGCCGCCAAACAGCAGGGACGCAATTGCGTCGTGACGCACCAGGCATGAGTCCGCGCGCCCGATAAAAGCGCAATTTTTTGCCGTGGACTGCAATGAACCGTATTGCAGCGACATAGTCGTGCCTTGCTTTGCTGCAATTCGAAGAATGCCGGCAATGCAGGGCCCCTAGCCCCTGTAATTACAGTATTCTGCGCAGCCGAGACCCCGCATGGACCTGCTTGCCGAGTATGTTGCGCCCCGCCGCCGCGCCGAAATCCCTCGAACGCCATTTCATGACGCTTGCCGCTGGGGTGCTGTTGCTGGTGGCGGTGCTTGCGGGCATTCTGCTGTTCCAGAGCTGGCGGTCCCACGGCGCCGCGTCCGAGGCCGGGCAGGCATTTGGATCGGTGCGCGCGACCGTTCGGGTCATGGAACTGGCGTCGGCGGAACGTGGACCCATGAACGCGGCGTTCGGCTCGGCGTTGCCCGTGCCGGAAGACATTCTTGCCTCATTGCGCGCGGCCCGTGCCCGCACGGACGCCCGGATCGACGAACTGCTGGCGTTGCACTCTGCGCCTGTTGGCCCCGATCAGGATAGCGAGCGTTCGGAGATCCAGCGCATCCGCCAGGCGCTGACCGCCGCGCGCCAGCACGCCGACCTGCGCATCGCCACGCCTCGAGACCAGCTATCCGGGCAGATGCTGTGGCAATCCGTCGCCGGCATGGTGAGCATCATCCCGCGCTTGCAGGCAAGCATGGCCGCCAATGCGGGGCTCGTCATGCGCAGCGAGGCCAATGCGCCCAGCCTGTTGTCCCTGGCCCTGCTGGCAAGCGAACTGCGCGAGCAGGCGGGCTTGCTGGGGTCGACCTACACCCCCGCGCTGACACGCCGCCGCAAGCTGACGCTGGAAGAGCAATTCCGGATCGAGCGCGTGCTGGGACGCATCGACGAACTGCGGACGCTGATCGACGCCCGCATGGCGACGCGTCCCGACGTGCGCGCCTCAGGCGCATATGCGCGCTTGGAGCAGCGCTACTTCGGCGAGGGCCTGGATTATTTGTCGCGGGTGCGCGATCAGACGTCGCGGCAATCCGCCGACGCGCCGGTTTCCACGCAGGCGCTGGCCGCCGCCTATGTGCCGCTCATGGACTCGATCACCCAGTTCCGCGATGTGCTGCTCGACGAGATGGAGCGGCATATCGAGGGCCACAGGATCACCGCCGCGCGGCTGCTGGCGATCACCTTGGGAGCGACTGCCCTGCTGGTGGCAGCCCTGGCGTTGGCGCTGGTGCAATTCCGCAAGCGGGTGATCCAGCCCTTCGCCCTGGCCACGCGCATCATCGGGTCGATCGCCAGCGGCGCGGCGCCGGCGCGGATTCCGCCAGGCCGCTATCACGGCGAGGTCGATGGAATATTCAAGGCGTTGCGGGTACTGAAAGAGAATTCGGCGGTGAAGAATCGGCTGGAGGCCGAGCGCGACCGCCTGATCGCGGACCTGGCGCGCACGGCGGAAACCGATTTCCTGACGGGCCTGCTCAACCGGCGGGCGTTCGAAAGCCGGTTCGAGGCGGCGCGCGCCGATTGGGACGAGGCGCAGCCGATGCTGGCATTCATCCTGTTCGATATCGATCACTTCAAGATCATCAACGACACCCACGGGCATGCCAGCGGCGACCTGGCGCTGAAGGCCGTGGCGGAGCTTTGCCGCAACACCTGGCGTCAAGCGGACGTGGTGGCGCGCGTAGGGGGCGAAGAATTTGCCGTGCTGTGCCGCACGCGCAATGCAAAGCAGGCGATCGACATGGCCGAACGCCTGCGTACCCGTATTTGCGCGGCGTCCGTCACCGCCGAGAATGGCGCCGCATTCACCTTGACCGCGAGCTTCGGGGTGGCCTGCGTGTCGTGGAGCCACGCCGAATCCGCGGGAGCGATGTTCCGCGCCGCGGACGAACTGCTCTATCTGGCGAAGATGAATGGGCGCAACCAGGTGCAGCAGCGCACCTTGGGTTGAACGAGCCTTATGCCTTCAGGCGGGAGGCTTCTGCCTTCTTGGAAGAATTGGCATCCGCGGGGGCGGTGTCGCGATCGGATTTCTTGTCCGCGTCGGGCGCCTTCCAGTTCAGCGGGGGGATCTCGAAGCTTCCCTTCTTGGCAGCCAATTGATGAGACATGAGCGTGTTCCTATTCAGGGCGCATGGCTTCCCCCGCCCAGACACCGCGCACAGGATTCAAGCGTGCCATGAATGCTGTGGATGCGGGGGAGCATTCATACGGCGGCAACGCCAGGACAAGGTTTTCATCAGCAGGTTTTTGGTATTAGTTTTAATATTATTTTGCTGATAATTGAACGATTTTAGCATAATTTTGCTAGAAATAGCCAGCATGGATAGAAGTTGTGCTATAGGCCCCGCCCGTAGCCCCTATCCGTGGCCGTCGGCCGGGCGCAGGAAGCAGGTGCGGAGTGCGCAAGCCTCTCTTATAATTAATATCCATTCTCATTCAGTCCACCGCCCCGTCTTCCGCCGACACGCCATGATCGAATCCCCTCCCCCTCCGCCAGCGGATTCGATGACGGCGATGTACACCAGCCACCATGGCTGGTTGCTCGGCTGGCTGCGCAAGCGGCTGGGCAGCGCGGCGGACGCCGCCGACCTGGCGCACGACACCTTTCTGCGCGTGCTGCTGCAGGCGCGCGGCGACATCCGCGAACCGCGTGCCTTCCTGTCCACGGTGGCCAACGGCATCCTGGCCAACTTCTATCGCCGCCGCGATGTCGAGCAGGCATTTCTGCGCAGCCTGGCCAACCTGCCCGAGGCGCAAGCGCCTTCGCCCGAGACACGGGCGATCGTGCTGGAGACGCTGGTGGAGATCGATCGGCGCCTGGACGGGCTGCCCGCGCCCGTGCGCCGCGCGTTTCTGCTGGCCCAGGTGGACGGCATGAAGCAATCCGAGATCGCCCTGGCGCTGGGCGTGTCCTTGCCCACCGTGCAGCGCTATGTGGCGCGGGCCTTGCTGCAGTGTTTCTTCTGATGGCGGCCCCGGGAGTGTTGCCATGAACGCCGCCGAACCGTCGCGTTTTGCCCCCGCCACGCCGATCCCGGAGGCGGTCGCGCGCCAGGCCGTGGACTGGTTCGTCCGCCTGCGCGCGGACAAGGTCAGCCCGGACGTGCGGCATGGCTGGAGCGCCTGGATGCAGGCGGACCCCGAGCACGCCCGCGCCTGGAGCCATCTGCAGCATTGCGCGGGCGATGTGGCCGGATTGTCCTCGCCCTTGGCGCACGCCGCGTTGTCCCGGCCGGCCGTGAGCGGCCGCCGCCGCTTCATGACGTCCGCTGCCTGGCTGGCGGCCGGCGCCGGCGCGGCCTGGTGGGGCGCGCGCACCGAGCCCTGGCAGCCGCTGCTTGCCGATGCGAGCACGGGCGTGGGCGAACAGCGGCGCATTACCCTGCCGGACGGCTCGCGGGTGCTGCTGAACACCGATAGCGCCATCGACATCGGGGCGGGCGGCGAACGCCGCATCCGCCTGGCGCGCGGCGAAATCATGGTGGATGCCGTGCGCGCGGAGAGCGCGTCCGCGCAGCCGCTGCCGTTTGTCGTTCAGACCCGGCACGGTGAAGTGGCAACGCCTGGATCGCGTTTGGCGCTACGGCTGGAGACGGCACGCAGCGTCGCCCATGCCCTGACCGGGCCGTTGCTGCTGACGCCCGCGGACGCGCCGGGCAAGCGGCGCGAACTGGCCGCCGGCCAGCGTGCCGCGTTTACCGCCGCCATGGTCGATCTCCCCCTGCCTGGCTCGGCCAGCGATCAGAGCTGGATCGACGGCGTGCTGGCAGCGCATGACATGCGCCTGGACCAATTCCTGATGGAGTTGGCGCGCTACCGCCAGGGCGTTATCCGCTGCGATCCGCGCGTGGCCAACCTGAGGGTGTCGGGCGTGTACCCGCTGGGCGACACGGACAAGGTATTGGACACGCTGGCGCTGACGCTGCCGGTCCGCCTGCGTTCGATCACGCGTTACTGGATCGCTTTCGGGCCGCGCGAGGGCGTGGCGTGAGCCTGCCTTCGGATTTTTTTGATTTTTGGCATTCCGGGTGATGGGTTTTTCGATCTCGCGTGGCATAGGAGCTGAAGTCCTATCGCCACTCCCAACGAAACCGAGAACCCGATGAACCATTCCTACCCCACGAGCCGGCACGCGCGGCGTCCGGCACTGCGTGCCCTGGCGCTGGCGCTGAGCCTTGCCGGCACGATGCCTGCCGCCCTGCTGTTTCCCGTCGCCGGCCACTCGCAAGCCGCTGTGGCCACTTACCGGATTCCGGCGGGTTCGCTGGCCGATGCCCTGCAGCGCTTCGGCCGCGAGTCGGGGCTGATGCTTTCCTACGCCGCGGAGGATGTCGAAGGCAGGCAAAGCCCTGGCGTCAGCGGCGCGTACCGGCCCGATGAGGCGCTGGCCTTGCTGCTGTCCGGCACCGGCCTGGCCGCGCAGCGGCTGCCCAATGGCAGTTATGCCTTGCGGCCCGCGGCACCCGGCGCGGTGTCCACCCTGGCGCCGATCGAAGTGGCTGGAAACGCCCTGTCCAGCCGCGCGTGGGGGCCGGTGGATGGCTTCGTGGCGAACTACAGCATGACCGGCACCAAGACGGACACGCCGTTGATCGAAACGCCGCAATCGATCTCGGTGGTGACGCGTGACCAGATGACGTGGCAGGCCGTGCAGAAGACCGAGCAGGCGCTGCGGTACGAGGCCGGCGTGCGCGCGGAGACCGCGGACGATCTGCGGCACCAGAACATTTCCGTGCGGGGCTTCAGCGTGGCCGCGTCGAACCAGGGCATCTATCTGGACGGGCTGGCGCTGGCCACGCGCTATTACGGCTCGTATGACGTCAATCCCTATGCGCTGGAGCGCGTCGAGGTCTTGCGCGGGCCCGCCTCGCTGCTCTACGGGCAGAACCAGCCCGGCGGCATCGTCAATCAGGTCAGCAAGCGGCCGACGGAAGCGCCGTTGCGCGAAGTCGAGTTCACGACGGGCGACCCGGGCCGCGCGCAGGTCGGCTTTGATTTCAGCGGACCGGCCACCGAAGACGGGCAATGGCTGTACCGCCTGACCGGCCAAGGCCGCAATGCCGATACGGAAGTGGACACCGTGCGCGACAAGCGCGCCTTCATCGCGCCGTCGTTCACCTGGCAGCCCAGCGCCGCCACGCATTTCACGGTGCTGACGAACTTCCAGCGCATCCGTGCCGGGTCCACGGACCAATGGCTGCCGTCGGTGGGCACCCTCACCCCCACGCCGTATGGCCGGATTTCGCGCAGCTTCTTCTCGGGCGAGCCCGATTTTGACCGCTACGACAAGGACCAGTCGATGCTGGGCTATCTGTTCGAGCACAAGTTCAACGATAGCTGGACCCTGCGCCAGAATGCCCGCTACAACCAGAACCGCACGCACTACCGCGCGCTGATCTCGGAGCTGGGCTGGGGCACGCTGCCCGACGGCGAGCCGGACTACCAATCCTTGCAGCGCTACGCCTTCAGCTCCGAAGAAAAGGCGCGCACGCTGGCGCTGGACACGCAACTGCAGTACCAGGGCAGGACGGGCGCGTTTGCCCACACCGTGCTGATGGGGCTGGACTACCAGCAGTCCAGCTTCGACACCCAGCTTGGATTCGGCATGGACGGCGTGCCGCCCATCAATCCGTTCGATCCCGTCTACGGCTACAAGATCGACGAACCTCCCATCTACAACGACACCTTTCAGCGCATGCGCCAGTTGGGCTTGTACGCGCAGGACCAGGTGAAGATCCTGGACAAGGTCGTGGTGACAGCCGGCGGCCGCATGGACTGGTCGGAAGCGAGCACCCGCAACAACCTGACCGGCACCCGCACGCAGCAGAACGACAATGCGTTCACCGGCCGCATCGGCATGGTGTACCTGGCCGACAGCGGATTGGCGCCTTACGTCAGCTACGCCACGTCCTTCCGTCCGCAAGCGGGCACGACCTTCGCGGGAACACCGTTCCGGCCGACCAAGGGCGAGCAGTACGAAGCGGGCGTGAAGTTCCAGCCCAAGGGCCAGGACAGCTTCGTCACCGCATCGGTGTTCCAGATCGAGCAGCGCAACGTGCTCACGCGCGATCCGGACCACCTGAATTCGCAGGTGCAGACCGGCGTCGTGCGCTCGGAGGGTTTCGAACTGCAAGGCAAGGCGTCCCTGGCGCGCAACCTGGACATCGTGGCCGCCTACACCTACACCGACATCAAGACCGTTTCCAGCAACTATCCGGAGCAGGTCGGCAAGGTGCCTTTCGCCGGCGTGCCCAAGCACATGGCATCGCTGTGGGTGGACTACACCATCGACACGGGCGCGCTGGCCGGGCTGGGATTCGGCGCGGGCGCGCGCTACCTGGGCACGACGTTCAGCGACCTGGACAATGCCGTCAAGGTGCCGGCCGTGACGCTGGCCGATGCCGCGATCCGCTATGACCTGGAGCGGGCCAGCCCGTCCATGAAGGGCGCGAGCCTGAGCCTTAACGCGTCGAACCTGTTCGACAAGCAGTACGTGGCCTCGTGCAACAACGTGAACCTGTGTTTCTACGGGCCGGGACGGGTGGTGCTCGCCACGCTGCGCTACAACTGGTGATCGCCGGCGCTTGACGTGGAAGAATGGTCGTTCTACCATCTGCGCATTGCAGATAGAACGATCATTCTCCATGTCCGATTCCCCGCCTGTCTCCCCCGCGGCCTCCCCGTCCGCCACGCAGGAAAAACTGCTGCGCGCCACCGAGCATCTGATCTACAGCGGCGGCATCAATGCCACCGGCATGGATCTCATCGTCAAGACCTCGGGCGTGGCGCGCAAGAGCATCTACAAGCACTACCCGACCAAGGAAGCCCTGGTGGCCGCGGCCTTGCAGGCGCGGGACGAGCGCTGGATGCGGTGGTTCGTCGACGCCACCTCCGCCGCGCCCACGCCGCGCGGACGCCTGATGTCGATCTTCGACGCGCTGCGGGAATGGTTTGCTTCCGAGGGATTCCGCGGTTGCGCCTTCATCAACGCCGCGGGCGAGATCGGCGACGCGGATAGCCCGATACGGCAGGTTGCGCGGCTGCACAAGGAACGCCTGCTGGCCCATGTGCTGGCGCTGACACAGGCCGCGGGCCTGCCCCAGCCGCACGAACGCGCGCGCCAGTTGCTGGTGTTGATCGACGGCGCCATTGCCGTGGCGATGGTGTCCGGCGATGCATCCATCACCGACAGTGCCGAACGCGCGGCCGCTACGCTGATCGCCGGCGGCCCCTGACCGGAATACGCCCCTGGACACTTCCCCTGTCTTTTCCACCCGCCTGTACACGAGACCCCGCCATGACATCGACGACTGAAGTCCGCCCGCCCCTCCCTCCCTTCACGCACAAGAGCGCCGTGCAGAAGGTCCGCCTGGCAGAAGATGGCTGGAACAGCCGCGACCCCGACAAGGTGGCGTTGGCCTATAGCGTGGATACCCATTGGCGCAACCGCGCGGAGTTCGTGAAGAACCGCGACGAGGCGCGCGCCTTCCTGGCCCGCAAATGGGCGCGTGAACTGGATTACCGGTTGATCAAGGAACTATGGGCGTTCACCGATAACCGCATCGCGGTGCGCTATGCCTATGAATGGCATGACGATTCCGGAAACTGGTTCCGGTCGTACGGCAACGAGAACTGGGAGTTCGGCGAAGACGGCCTGATGATCAACCGCTACGCCTGCATCAACGACCTGCCCATCAAAGAGACGGACCGCAAGTTCCGCTGGCCGCTGGGCCGCCGTCCGGACGATCATCCCGGCCTGTCGGACCTGGGGCTGTAGCGCGACGCGGCCACGAGTTGCTGGGCCTCTCGCAAGCCCTGCTCATACGTCAACAGTACGTTCCTGCCGCTCGTGCAGTCGAGATTCGTGGCCGCCACGGGCGCAAGGGGTTGTATGTAAACGGCTCCGTCATGTGCGAATACCTGAGGCAATCCAGGTTTGTGACGGGTGAGCAACACAAGCGCGCCGAGCCCGTCTGCCTCGCGGGGCGGGCGCGGCACGCTGTCGTAGAACCCCCCATCAAGAGCAGGCGAACCCGCGATCCGATAGGCCGGCGTAACCGGCACGGCGGCGGCCGATGCGAGCAGCCAGGAGCGGGCATCGCTCACGTTGCCGCAGGCTGCCAGGTCGAAGTACTGCGCCCGGAATCCAAGGCGATGCGGCAGCCTTGCGTGAAGCCCTCTGAGCCAGAATTTTTCGCTCACGTACAAAAGCAGCGCCAATGTGGCCGAGGCGGCCAATGGCAAGAGCGGGATGGGACGGGTTATGCCGACTTCCACTTGCAGCCGGTTCCGCCGAATACAGTCCAGACTTCCGGCGTCCAGGAAACTATCGATCCATCTCGAATAAATGGCGGGCAGGACGAAGGGGCGCGTGGCGGATAGCAGATGGCGCCATTCCACATTGCGCGGCGTGGCATCGAATTGGGCGACGGCGTCCCGCAACGCATCTTCGATACGGCCACACGCATGTGCCGACGCGATGGCGGCGCCGGCGCTGACGCCGATGAATCGCCGCGGAAGCCAGCCCATACCCTGGCAAAGGGCGCCGACCAGACCTGCCTGCCACCAGCAACGGTTGCCGCCTCCTGCGAAAACCAGCGTTTCGAAATTGCGCGTGCCCAACTCGCGGGGATCCAGCGCGGTAATACATGCACGATTCATCAATGCGCCTGTGGAGGTCTCGGACAGCGCCTCGGCGAGCGGGAATTCGAACACCTCGAAGTCCATGCCCGTGGCGGCCGGAGAACGTTTCGGCTGCGTGGGAAGAACAAGCGGCTGCAGCGAATGGCGTTGCTCGGCGGCAAGTATCTGCCAACGAGGGCGCTTTCAATTTCAGATTTATTCGAAAGTGCGCTTCAAAGATGTGATTCCAAAGATGTGATTTCAACGATGCGAGCTTGGCGCGTTGTTCAAAACGTTCCTAGGGATTTCCCCCGGTTTCGGCATTAAAAACGCAGCCTTGCGCAATTTCCGCTTGCCTTGAAAGGTGAACGGAAGTTTGGATTTTTAGACTCCCGCATTCATTGCAATGTCAGCTTTTTTTCAGACGCCAGTCAGATGAAAGCACAACAACGGGAGGACAAGACCATGCAATCAAAACGCAGTGCCGCCAGGCGCGAGGCGTGGGCCGCGGGCACGATGATCGTGCTGGGCCTGGGCGCCATCGCGCAGGCATCCACATACACCTTGGGCAGCCTGGCGCGCATGGGGCCGGGCATGTTTCCGGCGATCCTTGGCGCGCTGCTGGTCATGCTGGGCCTGGTCATCGCGAAGATGGCGGCTTCGCCCGCCGTGGCCGAGGAAGACGCCGAAGAGGTGGCGCCGCCCGAATGGCGCGGCTGGGGCTGCATCATCGGCGGGCTGCTGGCGTTCATCCTGGTCGGCAAGTTCGGCGGCCTGGTGCCCGCCACCTTCGTGCTGGTCTTCATCTCCGCCATGGGCGACCGCCAGCACACGTGGCGCACCGCGGCCTTGCTGGCGGTGGGCGTAACGATCCTGGGCGTGGCCGTTTTCTCCTGGGCGCTGCAGTTGCAGTTTCCGCTGTTCCGCTGGGGCTGATCCATGGAAATCTTCAATAACCTGATGCACGGATTCTCTGTCGCCTTCGCGCTGGACAATCTGATGTGGGCCGTGTTCGGCGTGTTCATGGGCAACCTGATCGGCGTGCTGCCGGGCATGGGCGTGCTGGCCGCCATTTCCATTCTGCTGCCGCTGACCTACACCATGACGCCCACGGCGGCGCTGGTGATGCTGTCCGGCATCTACTACGGTTCGCAGTACGGCGGCGGCATTACGTCGATCATGCTGAATCTGCCCGGGACCGCGTCGCACGCGGTGGCGTGCCTGGACGGCAATCCGCTGGCCCGCAACGGCAAGGCCGGTTCCGCGTTGTTCATGCTGATGTTCTCGTCGTTCTGCGGCGCATCCGTGGGCATTCTGGCGATGATCCTGTTTTCGCCGCTGCTGGTGGACGTGGCCTTCAAGTTCGGGCCGGCCGAGTATTTCTCGATGATGATGCTGGGCCTGCTGGCTGGGGCGACGCTGGCCAAGGGTTCCGCGATCAAGGGCGTGGCGATGGTGGTGGTCGGCCTGCTGCTCGGCGTGGTGGGCACCGACGTCAACACCGGCACGATGCGCTTTCACTTCGGCATCCTGGAGCTCTCTGACGGGCTGCAGATCGTGGCGCTGGCGATGGGCCTGTTCGGCGTGGCGGACTTCCTGAAGAACATCAACCGCATCGGCGGCGACAGCAAGGTCACCACCGCGAAGGTCAGCATGAAGTCGATGCGTCCGGAAGCGGGCGACATCAAGCAGTCGCGCGGCGCGCTCGTGCGCGGCACGGCGATCGGCGCGGCGTTCGGCATCCTGCCGGGCACGGGTCCGACGATCGCGTCGTTCATTTCGTATGCCGTGGAAAAGAAGGTCGCGCGCGAACCGCGCCGCTTCGGACGCGGCGCCATCGAAGGCATCGCGGGGCCGGAGGCGGCGACCAGCGCGTCGACGCAGACCAGCTTCATCCCGACCATGAGCCTGGGCATCCCGGGAGATCCGGTGATGGCGCTGATGCTGGGCGCGCTGATCATCCACGGCATCCAGCCGGGGCCGCAGATGATGATCGAACACGCCGACATGTTCTGGGGGCTGATTGCCAGCTTCTGGGTGGGCAACGTGCTGCTGTTGCTGCTGAACCTGCCGTTGATCGGCATGTGGGTGCGCATGCTCACCGTGCCGTTCCGCTACCTGTTCCCGGCGGCGCTGTTCTTTGTGTGCGTTGGCGTCTACAGCACCAACAACAACCTGTTCGACGTGGGGATGGTGACCTTGTTCGGCGCCGCGGGCTATGCGCTGATCCGCCTGCGCTTCGAGCCCGCGCCGCTGTTGCTCGGCTTTGTGCTGGGGCCCATGGTGGAAGAGAACTTCCGCCGCGCCCTGCTGCTGTCGCGAGGCGAGCTGTCGATCTTTGTGTCGCGGCCCATCAGCCTGGGTTTCATCCTGGCATGCGTGGCGCTGATCGCGCTGCTGGCGGTGTCGGCGCTGCGGCAGCGCAAGGCGCGGGAAGCCCTGCGCCACTCGGAATCCGCGGCGTAGCCGGGCAATCCGTATCGGGGTAGTGCTGCTTTGGCCGGTCTCTCGGGACCGGCCTTTTTTTCGTCCGGGCCAGACGGCGTCAGAGATCCGGCGCGGTCCCGGGTCCGACCGAATGGCCGTCGATATGCCCCAGCGGCCTGCCCGGGTCCAGGCGGTCGCGCACGCGCTGCTTGAGGACCTTGGCCTCGGGGAATCCGCCGTCGCGCTTGCGGTCCCAGATCAGGTCGCCGTTATAGGTGATCTGAAAAATGCCGCCGGTGCCCGGCTGGAGCACCACTTCGCCGAGGTCGGTTGAAAAAGTGGACAGCAGTTCCTGGGCCATCCAGCCGGCGCGCAGCAGCCACTGGCACTGGGTGCAATAGAGAATGACGATACGAGGACGCAAGGCGGGCGGGTTCATGGGGAAAATATTCTACGCCAGCCCGAAGCCGGTCGATCATGGATAATGTCGGGTTTTCCCGGGCTCGCAATGAGCCCCGAGCCTGCCCATGAAGTCTGCTTTAACTCCCCGGGGCCAGCGCTGGCTGATCGGTCTCTTGATGGGGCTGGTCACGCTTACGCCGATGGCCATCGACATCTATCTGCCTTCCCTGCCCGCCATGGCCCATGGCTTTGGCGAGCCCGTCAGCGCGCTGCAAGCCAGCATCACGCTGTTCATCTTCGCGGTTGGCGTGGGCCAGATGCTGATCGGTCCGCTGGCCGACCGCTATGGCCGCCGGCCGGTCGCGCTGTGCGGCGTCCTGGCCTATCTGGTGGGATCGGCGCTGGGCGCGGCCGCCTCGTCGCTTGACGCGTTCTACGTGGCGCGCATTGTCCAGGGATTGGGCGCATGCTCCGCGTCGCTGGTGGCGTTTGCCGCGGTGCGGGATTGCTTCAGCCCGGCCGTCGGCGCTCGCGTGTACAGCTACCTGAACGGCGCGCTTTGCACGGTGCCGGCGTTGGCGCCGATGCTGGGCGGCGTGCTGGCGCTGCAGGCGGGCTGGCGCAGCACTTTTGTATTCATGGCGCTGTTTTCGCTGGCGCTTGCCGCGCTGCTGGCGGCCCGCTTCGAAGAAACGCGGGCCAGGCCTGCGCAGCCCCATGGCGCTCTTTACAGCCTGCGCCGCTATGCACCCATCGTGGCCAGCGGCCGCTTTCTTTATTTCGCGATGTTCGGTATGGCGGGCATGGCCATGATCCTGGTGTTCGTGTCCGCCGCGCCCGTGGTGCTGGTGCAGCAGCTCGGGTATTCCGAACTGGGATTCTCCGCGTGGTTCGGCGGCAATGCCGCGATCAACATCGCGGCCTTCTTTCTTGCGCCCGCCTTCATTTCGCGCTTTGGCCGCCACACGATGGTGCGCGTCGGCATGGCGGCGCTGCTGCTGGCGTCTGCCATGCATGTCTGCGCCTGGCTGTGGGCGCCCTTGTCGGCCTGGATCTTCATGCTGCCGGTGGCCGTGCTGACCGTGGGGTTTTCGCTGGCGCTGGGGTCGGGGTTGAGCCTGGCGCTGGAACCCTTCGCCGAGCGCGCCGGCACCGCCGCCGCGGTTTATGGCCTGTTCCAGATGAGCGGTTCGGCCGTTGTCGCGACCCTGCTGCTGGACAGCGGCATGGCGCCGCAGGCGGCGATGGCGTTGATCGGCGCGGTCATCGTGGCGCCGCTGATGTGCCTGTCGCCGGCCATCGCGCGGGGTCTTGGCCGCAGCGCGTGATCCGCAGGGCATGAGGCGCAGCGCGTGATCCGCCCTGCGGCGAACACCTTTGCCCAGTGTTCTAGACGAGCCAGCCCAGCGTCCACCCGCCCGCCGCCGCCAGCAATACCACCCAGACGGGCGACCAGCGCGCATAGACCAGCAGCGCGAACAGCAGCAGGGCCAGGCCGAAATCGGCCTTGCTGAGGATGGCGCTGGTCCAGACGGGGTCATACAGGGCGGCGAGCAGGATGCCGACGACGCTGGCGTTGACGCCGGCGACCAGGTTGCGCACGCCGGGCCGGCGGCGCAGGTTTTCCCAGAAAGGCAGCGCCGCCACCACCAGCAAGGCGCCCGGCAGGAAGATGGCGGCGAGCAGCGTCAGGCCGCCCGCCCAGCCCGACACCGGCCCGGAGGACAGCGCGCCCAGGAACGCCGCGAAGGCGAACAAAGGCCCTGGCATGGCCTGCGCGGCGCCGTAACCCGCCAGGAAGTCGGTGCTGGACACCATGCCGGACGATACCGATGCCGTTTCGAGCAGGGGCAGCACCACATGCCCGCCGCCGAACACCAGGGCGCCCGCGCGGTAGAACCCGGCGATCTGGCCCGCCAGCGCGCTATCCGAGACCAGGGCCCAGGCAGGCAGCCCCGCCATCAGCGCGACGAAGATGCCCAGGCTGATCAGGCCGACGGCGCTGGGGACACGCGATGGGGAATTGGCCAGTACCGGCCGCGCAGGCACCTGCAGGAGGGCCGCGCCCACCATGGCGCCCAGCAGGACGGCCCCCAGTTGGGCAAGCGCGGTGGGCAGGACCACCGTGATCAGGGCCGCGGCGACCGCCAGCGCGGCGCGGGGCCGATCCGGACAGAGCGACCGCCCCATGCCCCAGACCGCTTGCGCGACGATGGCGACGGCGGCCACTTTCAGGCCGTGGATGGCCGCGGACCCCGCCAGCCACCCGAAATGGGCCAGGCCCAGCGCGAAGCCGATCAGCACAAGCGCGGAAGGAAGGGTGAATGCCACCCAGGCGGCCAGCATGCCGGCCCACCCCGCGCGCTGCAGGCCGATCGCCATGCCCACCTGGCTGCTGGCCGGTCCGGGCAGGAATTGGCACATCGCGACCAGATCCGAATAGGCGTAGTCGTCCAGCCAGCGGCGGCGGTCCACGAATTCGGTGCGGAAATACGCCAGATGCGCGACCGGACCGCCGAACGACGTCAGGCCCAGGCGCAGGAAAACCAGGAACACTTCCAGCCAGGACCCCCGTCCGGCCTGCGCGCGCGCATCGGCGGCGGGAGTGCTGGCGACGTGTTCGTCATGCGGTGAAGGGTGCGGCATGGGTTTCAGCTTCGTGGCGGCGGGGCGCGGGATTTCAGGCCCTTGCACCAAGCTTATAGCCGGGCCGCGCTGGCGATTCAATCGGATTAACGACAAAAACCGGTCTTCGCGCCGCAGGTTGGCACCCAAATCATGGCCCATACCAAAATGACATCCATGGCACTTTTGGTGTGAGCCAATAGGCCGCATGCTTCGTACTCGTGACTTACCCGAAACCGCAACCCTTAGAAAGGCAAATCCATGAGCCAGCGTTTGAATTATTTCCAGGTCTCCGAAGCCCTGTCCAAGAAGTACCTCGACTACAGCATGGCGGTGAAGCGGTCCCCCGTGGTCCAGGAATTCGGCCATCTGGTCGACATCCGCGCGTCGCAGATCAACGGTTGCGGCTTCTGCCTGGACATGCACGTCAAAGAGGCAACCATCCATGGCGAACGCGCGCTGCGCCTGCACCACGTCGCCATCTGGCGCGAATCTCCCTTATTCTCGCCGCGCGAACGCGCCGCGCTGGAATGGACCGAGGCGCTGACCACCCTGTCGCCGCAGGGCGTGTCCGATGCGGTGTATGAATCCGTGCGCGCGGAACTGTCGGAAAGCGAGATCTCCGACCTGACCTTTCTCGTTGTCGGCATCAATGGCTGGAATCGGCTCAACGTGGCGTTTCGCACCGTGCCGGGTTCGGCCGACCAGGCCTATGGGCTGGACAAGGCCGGCCTGAACTGAGTCCGCTTGTCCCGCCGCCCCGCCCGGGCGTCACATCATCCGCAGGATCCGGTGGGCGTATTGCTCGGCCTGTTCGGCGGATGCGATGTTCGTGAAGCTCATCAAGAGGCCGGATTGCGCGTCCGGCGCGTCCGACCAATGCGACAAGGCGTGCGCGTACAGGCCGTCTTCGAACATGCGCGCCGCCACCGCCCGATCGGTCTGGTAGCCCTCCATGCGCGCCACCAGATGCATGCCGCCGGGCTGTGGCTCGATGCGCAGGCGCGCGCCCAGCACGGCGCTCAGGCCGGCCGCCGTCGCGTCGCGGCGGACGCTGTAGAGGCGGCGCATGCGCTGGATGTGGCGGCCGAAATGCCCCTCGTTGATGAAGGACGCCAAGATGCCCTGCGTCAGCGCGGGCGCGCCGCCCGCGAGCAGCATGCACAGGCGGCGGAAACGGGATGCCTGTTCTTCCGGCACCACCAGGTAAGCCAGCCGCATGCCGGGAAACAGCACCTTGCTGAACGTGCCGGCATACAGCACCCGCCCCTGCCGGTCCAGGCTCTTCAAGGCGGGCAGCGGCCTGCCGACGTAGCGGTATTCGCCGTCGTAGTCATCTTCGACGATCCAGGCGTTGCTGCGCTCGGCCCAGTCCAGCAGCGCCTGCCGGCGCGGCAGCGACAGCGACAGGCAGAGCGGGCTCTGATGCGCGGGCGTGACCACGGCCGCGCGGGCGCGCGGTTCGGCGGCAAGGCCCGCGTCCACCACCATCCCCTCTTCGTCCACGCGCACGGGCACGGCCTGCATGCCCGCTTGCGCCAGCAGCGCGCGCGTGGGCGGATAGCCGGGGTCTTCCACCCATACCGAGTCGCCCGGCTTGAACAGCGCATGCAGGACGAGTTGCATCGTGTTGTTGTAGCCCGACGTAATGAACACCTGAGATGCGGTGCATTGGATGCCGCGCGCCACCTGCAGGTAGGCCGCGGTGGCGGTCCGCAGCGATAGCAGGCCGGCGGGGTCGGGATAGGCCAGGTCCGGCGGGTGCATCCCGCGCAGGTGGCGCGCGCCCAAGCGCGCCCAGATCTTGCGCGGGAAGGCGTCGAGCGCGGGCAGCCCCATCTGGAAAGGCAGCGGCGCGGGCGGACGCAGCCAGGTGTCGTCCGGTTTCTCGACGGCTTTGGGCGCGGACGCGCGAGCGCCCAGGGACTGCGGTTGCAGGTTCGGGGCGACGATGGTGCCGGCCTGCCCGCGCGCGAGTATGTAGCCTTCGGCGGCCAGCAGCGAATAGGCGACCTCGATGGTGCCCCGCGCCACGCCGATGTCCTTGGCGAGCGCGCGCGCGGACGGGATGCGGTCGCCGGGCTTCAGGGTGCCCTCGGCGATGGCGCCACGGAACCGTTCGTACACCTGCCGGTATAGCGGTTCGCCACTGGCGTCGGAAAGGGTCAGCAGGCCATCGGGGCGGGCAGGAATCATGGCATAGTCCGGAACAGCATTCTTGGTCCTTCAAATTATGGCATGTGCTTTCTAAGATGCGTACTGACGTAGGAGCGGAACATTCGCGGCCGCCCCGCTTTCAGATACTGACCGAATGGACACAACCATGACAGAAACGGCTTTGCGCCACCTAGAGACGACGGAAGAACTGCGCGCCTGCCTGCCGCTGATGCGCCAGCTTCGTCCCCACCTGGACCAGGAAGACGACTTCCTCGAGCGCATCGCCCGCATGCGGCATGAACGCTATCGCCTCCTTGCCGCGATGCACGGCGACGAGGCGGTCGCCCTGGCGGGCTACCGCTACCAGGAGAACCTGATCTACGGGCGCTTCATTTATGTGGACGATCTGGTGGTGGCCGATGGGCGCCGCGGCGAGCGCTGGGGGGCAAAGCTGCTGGAATATCTGGACGGCGCTGCCCACGCCGCCGGTTGCAAGCGGCTGGTGCTGGATACCGGCCTGTCCAACGCGCTGGCTCAACGTTTCTATTTCAGGTTTGGCCTGCTGACCAGCGCCATCCGTTTCTGCAAGGCCCCGGGAGACATCCAGGCATGAATATTCTGCGTATCAATTGCAGCCCGAGGGGCCGCGCATCCGAAAGCTACCGCCTGTCGCAACGGCTGGTCGACCGCCTGGCCCGGGCGGCCGGTGTGCCGGAACCCCGCATCACCGAGGTCGACGCCACCGCCCTGCCCCACGTGGACGACGATTACGCTGCCGCCCTGAGCGCGCGGGTCGACCCGGACGGCGACACGCTTGGCCGTGGCGCGCTGCGCCAGTCGACGGAGCTCATCGAAAGCCTGCGCAACGCCAGCCACATCATCATTGCGACACCCATGCACAACTTCACGGTGCCCTCGTCGCTGAAGGTCTGGATCGATCATGTGGTGCGGGTGCGCAGCACGTTCGAGATCACGCCCCAAGGCAAGGTGGGGACGCTGGCGGACCGTCCGGTCTACGTGGCGATCTCATCGGGCGGAGAGTTCTCGGGCGAGGCCGCGCGGCAGTCCGACTTTCTGACGCCGTATCTGGGCTACCTGTTGGGAACGATCGGACTGCACGACGTGAATTTCTTTTCGGTGCAGGGAACGGCGCGGGGCGCAGAGGCGCTGGAAGCGGCGCGGGCCCGCGCCGAGGCGCAGATCGCGGCGCATGTCTTTACCGGGTTCGCGCGCAAGGAGCCCGCGCTGGCCTGAGCCGGCAGTCCGATCCCGCTTGATGTGTTTGGAACGTTGCGGGGTTACCAGCCCCGCCCCGCGAACGGTTCGAACGCACCGAGCCGCCAACACCAGTCTTGGAACACGGGCGCGGCGCGCCCGTTTTTCAATTATCCGGACCGCATTGACACCGCGGAATGCAGGGCACTACGCTAGCCCGCAAACCAGACCTGTCACACAAACGGAGTATTTTCCGATCCGCATCCTGGTGCCGGAGGCGTGTAATGACACTGCATAGACCAGGCGTGTTCGCCGCCGCTGTTTTTGTCGTCATCAGCCTGTCCACGTCCAATGCCGACGCGGCATGCAGCGAAAAGAAGATCGTCGCCATGGCAAAGGAGGGACGGTCGATCAAATCGATCGCCAAGTCCTGCAACATGCCGGCCGCCAAGGTGCGGGAAGCGGCCGGAGACGCCGGCGCCGAGCCATCCAAGCCGCAGGCCGCGACGCAGAACCCGCCGCAATCCTCGCCCCAAACTCCGTCCCAAACGCCGCCGCAAGCCCCGGCGCAAACCCCGGCCAAGGGCAAACCCAAGGCCGTTGCTCCGCCCGAGCCCGAGCCGGCGCCGGGCCTGCCCTCGGGTGCCGGGCTCGCAAGCTGCGACTGCAAGGGTTCCGTGCCGTATGGCAAGCGGGCGCCCGAGCTTCGCTGCCAGAGCGGCATGTCCATCGCCACGCCCTGCCCCGGATACTGTTCACCCCATGGCATAGCGCCCTGGCGCCGGATCTGCAGCTGAGCGCAGGCCGCCCGTCAACCGGGCTGGGGCGACGCCTGCCCGATCGGGCGCGCATGCACCTGGTCGATCCGCAGCCCGTCGCGGCGGGTGACTTCGAACCCCCAGTCGCGCAGCAGGACGGTGTCGCCGGTGTCGGGAATGCGGCCGCCGGCGCGCAGCAGGCAGCCGGCCAGCGTGGCGTCGGGGTAGTCGTCGGCCAGGGCCGGCGCGTCCAGCAGGCGCGCCGCTTCGTCGACGGACAGGCGGCCTTCCAGCAGCCAGGAACCGTCTGAAAGCTGCAGCGCCTCGGGCTGGTCTTCGCGGTGTTCGGGCAGATCGCCGCCCACCGCCGTCAGCACGTCGAGCGGCGTCACCAGGCCTTCGCACACGCCGTGCTCGTCCACGACGATCAGCATGTGGTCGCGCGAGGCACGGAGTTCCTCCAGCACCTTGAGCACCGGCGTGGTTTCCAGGACATAGCGCGGCTCGCGGGCAAGCTCCACGAGGTCGATGGGACCGGGGTTTTGCAACAGCGGCAGCACATCCTTGAAGTGCAGCACGCCCAGCACGTTGGCCGGATCACCCGCGCAAAGCGGCAGGCGCGAGTGGCCGGTGGCGAACTTGCGGACGATGGCGTCCGGCGTGTCGGCCACGTCCAGCCAGGTCATGTCGCCGCGAGGCACCATGATGGACCGCACGTCGCGGCCGCCGATGGACAGCACGCGCTCGATCATGGAGCTTTCCTCGGGCGCGAAGGCGGGTTCGTCGCCCGCGCCGTCGACCAGCGCCACCACGTCGTCCACCTGCTGCCCCGGCTGGCCGGCGCGGCCGCCGCGCAGCAGCCGCAGCACCGCCTGCGCCGTGCGCTGGCGGCGCCCCAGGGCATGGGTGCCGCGCGCGCGGTTGCGGCGGGCAAGCTGGTTGCAGAGCTCGATCAGGATCGAGAAGCCGATGGCGGCGTACAGGTAGCCCTTGGGCACATGGAAGCCCAGGCCTTCGGCCACCAGGCTGAAGCCGATCATCAGCAACAGGCCCAGGCACAGGATCACGACCGTGGGGTGGCGGCCCACGAAAGCCATCAGCGGACGGCTGGCCAGCATCATGACGGCCATCGCCAGCACCACGGCGATCATCATGATGCTCAGGTCCTGCACCATGCCCACGGCGGTGATGACGGAGTCCAGCGAGAACACGGCGTCGAGCACCACGATCTGCAGGATCACCTGCCAGAACACCGCATGCTGCGGCTTCTGGCCCTGGTCGTGGCTGGCGCTGCCTTCCACGCGCTCATGCAGTTCCATCGTGCCCTTGAAGAGCAGGAACATGCCGCCCAGGATCAGGATGAGGTCCCGTCCTGAAATCTCCGCGCCCAGCACGGTGAACAGGGGCGCGGTCAGCGTCACCACCCAGGCGATGCTGGCCAGCAGGCCCAGGCGCATCACCAGCGCGAGCGTCAGGCCGATCAGGCGCGCGCGGTTGCGCTGGTCGGGCGGCAGTTTGTCCGCCAGGATGGCGATGAACACCAGGTTGTCGATACCCAGCACAATCTCGAGCACAACCAGGGTCGCCAGGCCAAGCCAGGCGGTGGGGTCGGACATCCAATCGAAAATCATCAGGTTTCCACGGAAAGCGTGAGCGGGCGCGCGCGGGCGCCGCATAGGTGGGAAGGGAATGCGTGGGGCGCGCCGGCAAGGCATTGCGGAGGCGCGCGGTGCAGCCGGGCGGCCGGCGGCGGAGCGCGGCAGCCCAGGCGCGGCGTGGCCGCGATGGCGCTGAGGGAAGTGGCGGGCAGGCGCAAGGCCTTTGCCACGGCAATACTGGGAGGGGGCATCGGGCGCCGGCGAGGTTGCGGCGCCCTGCTAGAGGGTGGGTCTTCGGTCATAGTTGGCGGAAGGCTCCGGCTGCGCGGGGCAGCATGGGTCGGAGGGTCCGCCGTGCTCTCTTTCTTACTGGAAACTGAATAATACCTGAAACTGGGGGACGGTCGATTGGGGCGTACCCGCGATGACACAGCGCAAATGGGCGCATCGCGCAGGGGGACGCATCACGGCAAACCTTATAGAATGGGCGCCGACCATGCGCAGTCCGCCTTCCCTGCCCCGCAACGCCGCGAGCCTTTGGCTGGTGCTGGTTCTGTTCGTGCTGAAGGCGATGGTGCCGCAGGGCTTCATGCCCGCCACGCAGCAAAGCGGCACCCTGATCCAATTGTGCTCGGCGGCCGGCCCCATCTGGGTGGCAGGCCCCGCCAAGTCCGACGACGCACCCGACCAGCGGCACGCGGCGCAGGCCGCGAGCTGCCCGATGGGCGCGGCGTTCGCTTCGGTGCCGCTGCCGCCTTCGCCCGTTCTGGTGGCCGTGGCCGCGTCCGTCATGGCGCATCCGCTGGCGGCCCGGGCGCCGCCCCGCGGCGCCAACGGTACGGTTTCCGGGGCGCCGCTGGGCGCCCGCGCCCCGCCTGCCTACTCGGTATTTCGCTAACCATCGCGCCGCCACCGTGCGGCAATTCTTAGCTTACCGAGAGTACCCATGTCTTCCATTTCCGCCAGGACGCATCGCGTCCTGAAGCGGCGCGCGGCCATCTGGACCGCGCTCGCCTTCACGCCCGCGCTGTACGCGCAACCGGCGCCTGTCGCCACCCTGCCCAGCATTTCCGTGTCCGGCGACACCCCGCCCCTTACGCTGCTGGAAACCGCCGCCACCGGTACGCTGCTGGGACTGACGCCCTTCGAAACGCCGGCCAGCATCGAGATCATCAGCAACGAGCAATTGCGCGAACGGGGCGCCGTGACCGTCACCGACGCCATCATCCAGGCGGCCGGCATCACCGCCATGCGCCACCCCGGCAACGGCGGCTCGTCGCTGTCGGCGCGCGGCTTTACCGATTCCAATTCCATCGCACAGCTCTACGACGGGGTGCGCCAGTACGGCGGCGTCGGCCAGACTTTTATCTATGACCCCTGGGCCGTGGACCGCATCGAAGTGCTGCGCGGGCCCGCTTCGGTGCTGTATGGCGAAGGCGCCATCGGCGGCGTGGTCAACGTGATCCCCAAGAAACCCACGCGCGGACCGATTGAAAACGAGATCCAGGCCACGGTGGGCACGCACGATACCCAGCGTCTGGGCTTTGGCAGCGGCGGCGCGCTGGATGAAAAATGGTCGTACCGCCTGGACGTCAGCGGCAACCATACCGATTCGGGCATCAGCCTGGGCGATTCGCGCGACGCCGCCATCACCGCGGCGCTGCGGCTGGACGTGTCGCCCGAGCTGAACTTCACCCTGACGCAAGCCCTGGCCTGGCAGGAACCCACACGCTACTTCGGCACGCCGTTGCGCGACGGGACGATGGACTATGGCCTGCGCCACCAGAACTACAACGTGGCCGACAGCAAGATCATCTACCGCGACAGCCGCAGCGAGCTGAAAGCCGAGTGGTCGCCCAATGCCGCCACGCTGGTGAGAAGCCGCGTGTACTACCTGGGCAGTGACCGCGACTATCGCAACGCCGAAAATTACGCGTGGACGCCCGCGGCGATGATCGAACGCACCGGCTACACCGACATCCGCCACGACCAGGAACAGACCGGCATGATCACGGACGCCACGTTCGATGGCCGCCTGCTGGGCCTGGCAAACAAGGTGGCGGTGGGCTTCGAGGTGAACCGCTCCTCGCTCAAGCACACCAACAATTCCCCCTACTCCGGGACCTCGCTGGTCGATCCCTGGGAGCCGGATCACGGACGCTTCATCAACGTGGCCGGCACCACGCCGCGCTACCGCAACACGGCCAGCCAGTACGCGCTGTTCGCCGAAGACCGCCTGATGCTGACGTCGCGCTGGTCCCTGCTGGGCGGCCTGCGCTACGACCATATCGACTTGAAGCGGCGTGACCTGGTGGCCGGCCAGACCGCCTACCGGACCACGTTCAACAACGTGGGCTGGCGCGTCGGCACGGTTTACGACGTGCTGCCGACCCTGTCCGTCTATGGGCAGTACGCCGAAGCCGCGGACCCGGTCGCCAGCCTGCTCCTGCTGTCCCCGGCCAACAAGAACTTCGACCTGTCCAAGGGCAAGCAGATCGAGGTGGGCGTGAAACAGACCTTCTGGGATAACAAGGGCCAGTGGACGCTCGCGGCGTATCACATCCAGAAGGACAATCTGGTGACGCGCGATCCGAACGACCCGGCGCTGCGCATCCAGGTGGGCGAGCAGTCCTCGCGCGGCGTGGAGGCCACCCTGAGCGTGGAACTGACGCCCGCGTGGCGCGTGGACCTGAACGCCGTGGCGCTGCGCGCGCGCTATGACGACTTCAACGAATCGGTCAACGGCGTCAGCGTGTCGCGCAACGGCAACGTGCCGTCGGACGTGCCGGAACGCGTGGCCAACGCCTGGGTAAGCTGGAAGTTCGCGCCGCAGTGGACCGCCAGCGCGGGCGTGCGCTATGTGGGCAAACGCTATGCGGATTCCGCCAACCGGATCGAGATGGCGGGCTACACGACCACCAACCTGGCCCTGCAATGGGAGGCGCGCCGCGATCTGAGCCTGGCGCTGCGCGCTTTCAATGTGTTCGACCGGCAGTATGCGGAAACCGCCTACTACAACCAGACGCAATGGCTGCTGGGCGAAGGCCGGCGCGTGGAGCTGAGCGCCAACTACCGCTTCTAGAAATCGCAGGACCCGCGCCGCTCCCGTGGACTGACGTTTTGTTACGCCGCGGGAACGGCGCTTGCTTGGGCGGACAGGCCATCCATACCGGAGCTTTCATGCCCTCGCACTATATCGACGCCACGACGCTGACGGTGTTGACCGTGAATACCCACAAGGGCTTCACCAGTTTCAACCGCCGGTTCATGTTGCACGAATTGCGGGAAGCGCTGCGCACGGCGGCCCCCGACGTGGTTTTTCTACAAGAAGTGCTGGGCGAGCATCAGGCCCACGCCGGACGCCACGAATCGTGGCCGGCCCAATCCCAGTACGAATTCCTGGCGGACACCCTGTGGACGGACTTTGCCTATGGCCGCAACGCCGTCTATCCCGAAGGCCACCACGGCAACGCGATCCTGTCGCGCTATCCGATCGAACGGCACGATAACCATGATGTCAGCGTCGACGGCCATGAGGGCCGCGGCCTGCTGCACTGCGTGCTGCGCCCGCCTTCCCTGCGCGCCCCGGTCCATGCGATCTGCGTGCATCTGGGGCTGCTGGAGCGCCACCGCAGCCAGCAACTGCGCCGCTTGTGCGACCTGGTGGCGCACGAGGTGCCCCCGGACGAGCCGCTGCTGATCGCGGGCGACTTCAACGATTGGCGCCTGCGCGCCGAGCGCCTGATGAGCCGTTGCGGGACGCGCGAGGTATTCACGTCGCGCCTGGGCCGGCCCGCCAGGACCTTTCCCGCGCGCTGGCCCTTGCTGCGCCTGGATCGCATCTATGTGCGCAGCGTGCGCGACTGGCAGCCTGTGCCCCTCGCCTCGCGGGTGTGGTCACGGCTGTCCGACCACGTGCCGATCTGCGCGGAGATCGCGCTATGAACCTGGGCTGGCGCGAACACAACCGGTACACGCTGCTTGAAAACGGCACGGAATACTTTCCCGCCGTGATCAAGGCCATCGAGGCCGCGCAGAGCGAAGTGCTGGTGGAGACCTTCATTCTTTTTGACGACGCGGTGGGCCAGGACATACAACGCGCCCTGATCGCGGCGGCGCGGCGTGGCGTCAGCGTGGATCTGACGGTGGACGGCTACGGATCCGACGAGCTGGGAGACGCCTTCGTGGGAGCCATGACGGAAAGCGGCATCCGCTTCCACGTGTTCGACCCCCGTCCCCGCCTGTTGGGCGTGCGCACCAATGTGTTCCGGCGCATGCACCGCAAGATCGTGGCGGTGGACCGGAAGCTCGCGTTCGTCGGCGGCATCAATTTTTCCGCGGACCACCTGCCCGAGTTCGGCCCCGAGGCCAAGCAGGACTACGCCGTGGTGCTGGAGGGGCCGCTGGCCGAGGACATTGCGGATTTTGCTCGGGCCGCGTTGAACGGCGGCGGGCCGCGGCGGCAGCGCCGGCGCCCCGCCCGCCTGGACCCCTTGCCGGACGGCGACGGCGGCGGCCGCCTGGTGGTGCGCGACAACGTCGGCCACCAGAATGACATCGAACGCTATTACCGGGCGGGCGTGCGCTCGGCCCGCCAGGACGTGCTGATCGCCAACGCCTACTTCTTTCCCGGCTACCACCTGCTGCGCGACCTGGCCAACGCGGCGCGCCGCGGGGTGCGCGTCAGGTTGTTGCTGCAGGGCGAGCCGGATGTGCTGGTGGCCCGCCTGGCCGCCACCATGCTGTATGACTACCTGATCGACGCCGGGGTGGAGATCCACGAATACTGCAAGCGGCCGCTGCACGGCAAGGTGGCCTGCTTTGATGACGACTGGTCGACGATAGGCTCCAGCAATCTGGACCCGCTGAGCCTGGCGCTGAACCTGGAGGCCAACGTGGTGGCACGGGACGCATCGCTGAATGCGGCGCTGCGGCGCAGCCTGGACCGACTGATCGCGCAGGATTGCCGCCCGGTGGAACTGCCCAAGAACTCCAAGCGCCGCCTGCGCCGCTTGTGGATCGGGGTGGTGGTGTTTCACTTCCTGCGGCGCTTCCCGGCCTGGGCCGGCAGCCTGCCCGCGCACAAGCCCCGGCTGCACTCCGTGGCTGCCGAACCTGGCGGGGACACCGCATGAGAATCTTCCGCACTTCGTGGATGCGGGCCGTGCGGCACCGCTGGCCCCGCATCAAGCGCATTCTGCCCATCCTCGTCCTGCTGGTGGTGGGCGGGCTGCTGTATTACTTCGGCCGCTCGGTGGACTGGCCCCAGGTCTGGATCGCCATGCGCAAGATTCCCGCCGAGCGGATCGCGGTGGCGGCGGGATTGGTGCTGGCGGGCTATCTGGCTTACGGCAGCCTGGATCTGTTGGGAAAACGGTATACGCACCATACCCTGGCGGCCCCCAAGGCCCTGGGCGTCGCCATCGTCAGCTACGCGTTGAATCTGAACCTGGGCGTGCTGGTGGGCGGCCTGGGCGCACGGCTGCGGCTGTATACGCGGCTGGGGTGCCGCAAGTCCGTCGCGACGCGCGTAGCCCTGTTTTCCGCGGCGTCGAACTGGATCGGCTACGGCTGGCTGGCGGGCGCGCTGTTCGTGTGGGGCGTCGTGCCCGTGCCCGCCGGGTGGGAAATCGGTTCGGGCATGCTGCGCTTGCTGGGCGTGGGACTGCTCGCGCTGGCTGGCGCTTATGTGCTGACCTGCGCGAAATCCCGCCGGCGCAATTGGACCTGGATGGGGCAGCGCGTGACCCTGCCCGGCGCGGGCATGGCCTTGGCCCAGAGCGCCGTGGCCGCGCTGTCCTGGGCGATCATGGGCGGCATCATCTATGTATTGCTGCAAGGCAAGGCGGACTACCCCGCGGTGCTGGGCATCCTGCTCTGCACCAGTTTCGCGGCGGTCATCACCCGCGTGCCGGGCGGGCTGGGTACGACCGAGGCTATTTTCGTGGCCGCGCTGGCGCCGCAGATCCCGGCCGCCGAAGTCCTGGGCGCGGCGCTCGCCTACCGCGCGCTCTACGCCCTGGCGCCCCTTTGCCTGGCGCTGGCGGCCTTTCCCCTGATCGAACTTCGGCTGGGACTGCGCCGCCGCAAAACGCCCGCGCCGCCCGCCCCGCCTGGTGGCGCGGCACGCCGCTTGCTGTAAGGCCGCCCATGAACCGTCCCCTTGCACCCCACACCGTCGCCGCCTATCCACGGCGCGCGGGCGCGTCCGAACATGAAATCGCTTCGCAGGAAGCGCTGGCGCTACGGCTGGCCGCCCTGCTGGGGCTGCGATTCGTGCCCGGGTTCCGGCCCAGCCGCCACCGCGGCGAACCTCCACCCTACTACGTGCCCGACCGCAGCATTACCAGTCTGGCGCGCGCCGCCAAACTGGGCATCTCGCGGGCGGCGGATCTGTACGGCGGCGTGACGCCGCACGCCTTCGTCGCGTCGAAGTCCATCACCCATGGTGTGTTCGATGCGCGGGCCAAGGCGCCCGAGGGCTGGGTGCGCAACCTGGCCGAGGAGCTGCGCGAGGTGGTGCTCAAGGGATATTCCGCCTTTACGCTGGAGGACGCGCAGCGCGCCGGAGAACGCATGCTGCGCGATGGAGCACTGCGCATCAAGCCGGCGGACGCCAATGCGGGCCGTGGGCAGATAGTCGTACGCACGCCGGAAGAACTGCGCAAGGGGCTAGCCCTGCAGCATGCCGCGTCCGTGCGCCGGCTGGGGCTGGTGCTGGAGGAAGACCTGGCGGAAATCTCCACCTACAGCGTGGGCTGGACCCGCGTGGGCAAGCTGGAAACCTCGTATGTGGGCACGCAGCGCCTGACGCCGGACAACGACGGGGTGTCGGTCTATGGCGGTTCGACGCTCTGCTTTGCCCGAGGCGGCTTCGACGAGTTGCGGGCGCTGGACCTGTCCGACGAAGAGCGGCTCGCCGTCGATATGGCCTGCCGCTACGACACGGCGGTGTCCACCGCCTACCCTGATTTCTTTGCTTCGCGCCGCAACTACGACGTCGCCATCGGGCGCACGGCGGCGGGCGAACCGCGATCCGGCGTGCTGGAACAGTCCTGGCGCGCGGGCGGCGCGAGCATTGCCGAGCTTGCGGCGCTGCAGGCATTCCTGCTGTCGCCCTCGTTGAAGACGGTGCTTGCCGCCACCCGCGAACGCTATGGCCACGACGAACCCCTGCCGACGCCGCAGCGCTGCGTCTACCGGGGCGAGGATTCCGCCGTGGGCATGATCACCAAGTCGGGTGGCATTCTGGAGGAGGACAATGGCGGCGTTTAGCGATCCCATCGACATCGAGGTGGCGGACCAGCGCCTGGCGGGCACCTTCCTCACCCCCGAGAACAAGGTGCCCGGGGTCCTGTTCATCCACGGCTGGGGCGGCGACCAGGCGTTCGACCTGGCGCGCGCCAAGGGGATTGCGGCGCTGGGCTGCGTCTGCCTGACCTTCGATCTGCGCGGGCATGCGGCCACGCAGGCGCAGCAGATGCAGGTGTCGCGCGACGACAATCTGCGCGACGTGATGGCCGCGTATGACCGGCTGGCGTCCCATCCGTCGCTGGACAGCGGTTCGGTCGCGGTCGTGGGCAGCAGCTACGGCGGCTACCTGGCCGCCATCCTGAGCGGGCTGCGGCGGGTGCGGTGGCTGGCGCTGCACGTGCCCGCCCTGTACCGGGACGACGAATGGATGCTGCCCAAGAACCAGCTCAATCGCGACACGCTGCGCGCCTACCGCAACAGCCATGTGGAACCCGAAAGCAACCGGGCCCTGTCCGCGTGCGCGGAATTTCCGGGCGACGTGCTGATCGTCGAAGCCGAGCACGACCTTTATATTCCGCACTCCACCATCATGAGCTACCGCTCGGCATTCCGGCGTTCGCATTCGCTGACGCACCGCATCCTCGACGGGGCGGACCACGGGCTGAGCGACAAGGCCTCGCAGCAGGCCTATACGTCGATCCTGGTGAATTGGGTCACGGAGATGGTCATGGGCGCGCGGATCGGCCGGGCCCGGCCCGCGCCGTGATCCGCGCGGGCAAGCGTCAGGGCTTGCCGGGGCTGAGCAGATCCGACAGCGCGTTGCCCAGTTCCTTGACCGCGCCGGAGACGCCCTCGGCGGCACCTTCCGCGCCGACACCGATGGCGTGACCAAAGCCTTGCGCCACCTGGGCCGAGAAGCCGCGCGTCACGGAGAATTTGGGATTGTCCAGCCGGCCAGCCAGCGCGAAATCAAAGCGGATCGTGCCGCTCTTGTCCTTCAGCGCGGCCAGCACGGCCTTGCGCGGCAGCGAGAACAGGTTGCCGTCTCCGCCGAACTTCAGGCCGTGCAGCGCCACGGCGCCGGAGGCGCGCAATTCCCGGCCCTTGATGGCGGTTTTCATGTCGAGGTCCATAGACCCTGCCGTCAGCGAGCCCGCGCCATTGTCCGATAGATACGGCGCCGCATAGCGGATGTCCATGTTGCGCACGGCGACCGTCATGTCGGCGTCCGTGCCGCCGACGACCACCTTGCCTTGCGCCCGCACCGTCGATTCGCCATTACGGTTTTCTTCGACCTTGCCGCTGAATTCCATGTCGCTGGCGGTGCCGTCGCCCGGGATCATCACGGGATGCAGGCGCGCCTGGACGTCGGTGAACGGAATCCGGTGCGGCGGCTTCGCCACCTCGCCATCCAAATATTGCAGGCGGCCATCGCGCAGCACCAGGTCCGCGACGCGGATGGGCTCGTTTCGACGAGACTTGCCGTCGCCGCCGTCGCCGGCCCGCAGCGCGGCTTGCACGGCCGGCGATATCTGCATGGCGCCGTCCGCGCCCCGGACGACGGCGAAATCGAAACCTTCGATCGTGATGCGCTTGAAGACGGCCTCGTGCCGCAGGAAGGCGGACCATTCCGGTTCGAGCACGATGCGGCGCGCCCGCGCGCCTGGCTGACCCGAGGCGCCGGGCACGGCGACGTCGGTCAGGACCACCTGCCTGAACCCGACCTGCACGTTGCCCACCTGGCTGCGCGGCCCCAGCATGCTTGCGATGCGCTGTTCGGCGATGCGGGTGGCCGCCAGCGCAAGCACGCCGGCGATCGCCGCGATCAGAAGCAGGATGGCCAGGACGTTGCCCCAGCCCGACCGGCCTCGCCGGGCGTCTGCGTTCAAGCTCATTGTGTTTCCCGAAGTCTGGAGTGGCGATGGCGCCTTGCGCGCCGCATTCCTTTCACCATAGCGAGGCGCGGCGCCCTGTGCAACCCGAGCATCGTCCTGGATGCGCAATCGTTCATCAATGGTCAAAAAGGATGAGGCCGCTCACGAACGAGGCTTGCGCCAGCGCGGCAAGCAAGCGGCGTGCCCAGCCGGAGGACGCGCGTCAACGGAACCTGTCGCGCTTCCAGGACAGGCGCCAATAGCGCTCCATCTGCTCGTCCTCGAAGGGCGAGCCATATCCGGAGCCCTCGGCCCCGGCCAGGCTGGCATGGGCAGCCGCCGCGCGCTGCCTGGCGCCATCGGCGTCGCCTTCCGCGAGGCGGATCGGGGTCGCGACGATATGCTGATGCAGCAGGAAGGCAAGCCGCTCCTGCACGGCCCCCGGGCGGCCTCGGTCCGAGGCTTCCTCGTAGGCCACCCAGCTCACTCGGCGAAACAGGCCGCGGATCGTCAGCGCCGCGTCGCAGACCCGCACATGGGCCGAATGGAACAGCCCCAAGGGCATGAGGATGATGCGGGGACGCAGGGTGGAGAGCGCGGCGGCCAGCGCGCCGGTCAGGCGCCCCTCTTCGCCGACGTCCAGATATTGTTCGTCCAGCAGGTCCATCTGTACGCCTTGCACGCCCAGCAGGGCCAGCGCCCGATCGCTTTGCGCGTGCCGGACCAGGACCGCCTGCCTGCCGTCCTTGAAGCCGCTGCGGCGGTCCCTGTCGCTCAGTTGGCCCGCGCCGAGCGGCATGCCGGAAAAAACGGTGAGGACGGTGCTGTCCGGGCGTCCCGCGAGCAAGCTCCCGCAACTGACGACGGCGTCGTTGAAGTACGGGGAGATCGCAATCAGTCTGCCTTCGGCCAGCATACCGTCCTCTCCGGGGCTACCAGTACGGCGGCTGGTTGTAGTACTGGTGAATGCCGCGCGCCCAGGTCTCGTCCGCCATGCTCGGCCAATTGTCCTTATCGAAGCCTTCGGCATTCTTGAGCGTGTCCTTGTCCACGTTCAGGACGAAGCACTTGCGATCGGTATCCAGCGTCAGCGCGCCCCAGGGAATGGCATACAGCTTGTCGCCGATACCCAGGATGCCGCCGCGCGACAGCACCGCGTAGGCGATACGGCCGTGGGGCACATCCAGCATGATGTCCTGGATGCTGCCCAGCGATTCGCCCGCGGGGTTGTAGACGTCGTTGCCTTCCAGCGTGCCCGCCGCCATCACTTGCGGACCGGGTCCGCTGGGGTCGCTTTTTGGCCCGCCCACGATGTTGGTCTGGCTTTGCGCCTGTCCGGCGCCTGTCAATGGTTGGTTCATCGTTTTCTCCATGGATGGAATGTGCCGCGAGGCTAACGGTTCGCCCCGCCGCCTTCCCTACGCAAGCGATGTGCCGCACGGCTTAGCCGGGGCCGCGAGCACGGAAAGCCGGCCGAGGGCGGCATTTTTTACACGCAAGGCCGATAAAGCCGGGACCGGCCCCGCGTGCTGCCAGGGCCGGCCCCGCCGGCGTGCGTGGTGCGCACGGCATCAACGCCGGCGATGGTCCGACATCATGCAGATGCCGGCCAGCACGCCGATCAACGCGGCGCCCGCCACGCTCTTCCAGGCGTTCTCATGCACATATTCGTCGGTGGCGTGCGAGACCTCCCGAGCCCGGTCCCACGCGGCGCGCTCCCAGCCCTTGGCCTGCTCCCGCGCCGCGTCCAACTGATGCTTGAGCTTGTCGCGCGCGGCTTCGATCTCGGACCCGCTATAGCTGGCGGTGCTGCGCAGCAGGTCCTCCGTGCCGGTTATCAGGTCGCGCACGGTGCGCGTTGAACTGTCCGACGGTTGAAACATATTGCGCAGCCTCTCTTGCTTGTTCATGTGCTCTCCTTGGTAAGTGGGGATCATGCTTGCGGCATGGCCTGGACGGACTCAGCCGCAAGCGGCATGCCGTCCGCCCAGCCGGTCGATGCCGGGCGTCTGTTGCGGGTCTACGCCCGGCATGGGGTTGGGAATGCTGTCGGGCGGCCACCGCCCCTTCTCGTCCTTCTCATGGCCGGACGAATCCGGCTTGGGTTGTTCGGCGGGCGCCTGTTCGGGCGCGGGGCGCCCGCCCTGCCCGGGCTTGGGGGAATTGGTTGCGCCTGCATTGCTCATGTTGTGCTCCTGACATCGTTAAATCCGGCGGCGGCGGTCAAGCCCACCACTGTTTGATCGTGGCGCGGAGGGCCGCGCCGCCCGCCTCGCCGTTTTCCTTGCGCAGGGCCTGAAAGTACGCGCCGATCTGCTTGGCGGGGATATGCGGGGGTAATGGCGGCATCTCCGGGTCGGTCACCATTTCAAGGACCACGGGACGCGTCGCCGATAGCGCGCGATCCCACGCGGGGCCCACCGCTTCCGGGCTGTCGACGCGGATGCCTTCCAGCCCCAACAGCCGGCCGTAGTCGGCATACGAGAACTCCGGCAACCATTGCGAGTCCGCGAAGCGCGGGTCGCCGCCCATCACGCGCTGCTCCCAGGTGACCAGGTTCAGGTCGCCGTTATTGAGCACCATCACGACCAGCGTGGGATTTGCCCAGTCTTTCCAGCGATGGGCGATGGTGATCAGTTCGTTGATGCCCAGCATCTGCATGGCGCCATCGCCCACCAGCGCGATCACGGGGCGGTCGGGATAGGCCAGCTTGGCCGCCAAGGCATAAGGCACGCCGCAACCCATGGTGGCCAGCCCGCCCGACACCGAGCCCATCATTCCTTCCCGCAAGTCGATGTCGCGCGCGTACCAGTTCGCGGCGGACCCGGAATCGCAGGCGATGATGGTTTGCGGTGGCAGGCGCTTGGACAGTTCAAGAAACGGCCGCTGCGGGTTCAGCGGCTTGGCGTCCACCATGGCGCGCGCATGCACCGTGTCGCGCCAGTTGGCCACCTGCTTTTCGATACGCTCGCGCCAGCGCCGCGCTTTCTTGTGCTCCAGCAGCGGGATCAGGGCCTGCAGGGTCAGCCTGCTGTCTCCGACCAGGCCCACCTCGACGGGGTAGCGCAGGCTGAGCTTGCGCCCGTCGCGGTCGATCTGCACCCCGCGCGCCTGCCCTTCCTTGGGCAGGAATTCGGCGTAGGGAAACGAGGTTCCCACCATCAGCAGCGTGTCGCACTCGTTCATCATTTCCCAACTGGGCTGGGTGCCCAGCAGCCCGATGGCGCCGGTGACATACGGCAGGCTGTCGGGCAGGACGGCCTTGCCCAGCAGCGCCTTGGCCACCCCGGCGCCCAACAGTTCGGCGACCTGGCTGACCTCCGGGCCCGCCTCCAGCGCGCCCGCGCCCACCAGCATCGCGACCCGCTCTCCCCGGTTCAGGATGTCGGCGGCATTTCGCAGCGCATCCGCGCCGGGCACGCTGGCGTGCGAGGTCAGCCCGATGCCGGTATGAACCGTGCCGTGCTCGCGCGGCGGAACCTCCACCGCGGGCAGATCCTGCACATCGTTGGGAAATATCAGGCAGGTGACGCTGCGGCGTTCCATGGCGATGCGCACGGCGCGGTCCACCATGTGGCGCGCCTGCTCGGCGGTAGTGGCCATATGCACGAAATCGTGCGCCACGTCCTTGAACAGGCTGACGAGGTCAACCTCTTGCTGGTAATCGCCGCCCAGCGCGCTGCGGGCCTGCTGCCCCACCAGCGCGACCACGGGCTGGTGGTCCAGCTTGGCGTCATACAAGCCATTGAGCAAGTGGATGGCGCCGGGGCCGGACGTGGCCAGGCATACACCCACCTGGCCGGTGAATTTGGCGTGGGCGCAGGCCATGAACGCCGCGCTTTCCTCGTGCCGGGCCTGAATGAATTCCAGCGGCTCCTGCGTGCGGCCGAAGGCGCCGATCAACCCGTTTATCCCGTCGCCAGGGTAGCCAAAGACCCGTCTGACACCCCATTGCGACAGCCGCTTCAACACGAAGTCGGACACTGATTCCATACGTTTCTCCCGCGTTCGTCACTGAAAGCAAGTGCAGGCAGCAATCGCCGTTCCTGCCCGCAAAGGGAAATCGGGCGCATGCGGGGCACAAAAATTACAAAGCGGGCGCCGGGCGGCGCCTACACCTTCCGTCCTAGCCGTCTTTCGGAGGAAAGCGCGGGCGGATTTTCTGCTGCACTGCGGCATTTTCTTGGCCGCGCTCGGGTTTGGGCACACCGCTTGCGTATACGCAGGCTTCGGCGGGATCGCGGTTCATGTCCGTGGCCTGCCACCCACCTGGAGCAAGCATGGCGAAGACGAGAACCCTGATCGTGGCGGGGGAAGCGTTCCCCCTGGCCAAAACGGGCGGCCTGGGCGATGCCATCACGGGCATGGCTCGCGCATTGAGCGAGGCGCGGGTGCCACTGACCGTGATGCTGCCGGCGTACCGGGGCGTAACCGCCAAACTCAAGCGCGTCCACACCGTCGCGACGCTGACGGACATGCCGGGCGGCGACGCCTCGCTTCTGGCCGGCACATGTCCGCAATCCGGACTGGACTATCTGCTGGTGCAGAACGATGCCCTGTACGACCGCGCGGGCATCTATGCCGACGAAAGCGGCGCCGAGCATCCCGACAACGGTACGCGCTACGCGGCCCTGGCGCATGCGGCGGTGCGCGTGGCGGCCGGCCTGCCCGGCGTACTCCGCCCCACGCTGGTGCACGCCCACGACTGGCACGCCGGACTGGTGCCGCTACTGCTGCGCGCGGCCCGCCTGCATGACGTGAAGAGCGTGATGACCATACACAACCTGGCATTCCAGGGCTTGTTCCCCATGGAATGCGCGGACCTGTACGGCGTGCCCGATTGGGCGCGCAACGACGACGGCGCCCAGGCTTGGGGCAAGCTGAACTTCCTGAAGGCCGGCATCCGCTACGCGGACCGCGTCACGACAGTCAGCCACACCTATTCCCGCGAGATCATGACGCCCGCCTTCGGCTGCGGGCTGGATGAATTGCTGAGAAGCCGCGCGGGCGATCTGCTGCCGATTCCGAACGGCATCGACGACGTGCTCTGGAATCCCGCGCGGGATCCCTATCTGCGCAGCCACCGCTACTCGGTCCGCGACCTGGCGAACAAGGCCTATTGCAAGGCGGCCCTGCAGCGTGAATTCGGGCTGCGTCCGGATCTGGGCGCCACCCTGATGGCCATGGGCAACCGCCTGACCGAGCAGAAAATGGTGGATGTGGCCGTGCAGGCGCTGCCCGAGGCGCTGGACCGGCATCCCGGGCTGCAGATCGCGATCCTGGGCCAGGGCGACCACCGTCTGGAGCAGGCCCTGCTGGAGATTGTCGACCGGTATCCGGGTCGTTGCGCGGCCCACATTGGCTACGACGAGGGTATCGCCCACCGGCTGCACGCGGGCGCGGACATCCTGCTGCACGCCAGCCGCTTCGAGCCCTTTGGCCTGACCCCGCTCTATGCCATGCGTTATGGCGCGTTGCCGATCGGTTCGCGCGTGGGCGGCATGGCCGACACGATCGAAGATCCCGGTCCGCGCGCGCCGCTGTCCGCGATGGCATCGGCCAACGGGCTGCTGTTCGATGGCGACGCTCCGCAAGCCATGAGCGCCGCCATCGAACGGGCGGTGAATCTGCGTGGGCACCACTTGTTGTGGCGGATCATGCAGCGCAACGCCATGACAGCCGACTTCGGCTGGCGGTCTGCGGTCGGACTCTATGCGAGCCTGTACCGCTCGCTGGTCGAGCCGGAATCCGCCAACGCGCCCGCTGCGCCCGCCGGTCAACAGGTCGGGCGCGGCGCCGTCGCCCGCCTTCCCCGTTCCGGCGGCGCCATGCCGGCGACCATCTAAGGAGAACGCCCGGTGCCTACACCCAGCGCCGTTCCGCACCCCCGCACGCCTTTGCGCCTGTACCACGCCCGCCATGGCCTGGACGCCGGCCCCGCGGGCGGCGCGCCAGGCCTGTATGCCAGGCTGGAGCAGCGCGGGTTCAATGCCGTCATGATTCCCGCCCCATGGCTCGTGTCTCCCGACGGCGGTTCCGGCGCCCCACTGGATGCCGACACCGCCGTGATGGATGGCGTGGAGGTTCCCCTTACCCACTGGTACGCGCAGGCGGCCAGGCAGCTATCCGCGCACCGGCTAGGCCTGTACGTGGATGTGATCCTGGACCGCTGCGCCCGCGATGCGGTCGCGGCCACCGCGGCGCCGGGCTGGTACCAGTCGCGCCATGACGATCCGGCGCGCGATCCCCGTCTGTCCGCCGAGGCGCGCAGCGTACTGCATTTGCAAGACGGGCCCTTGCCGCCCGGCTTTCTGGCGGCGTGGACCGAAAGGCTGTCACGCTGGCTCAGCCATGGCGTCGACGGCGTGGTCTTCCAGGCGCCGCATCGCCTGCCCGCTTCGGCCTGGCGCGATCTGTTCGCGGCATTGCGCCGGCAGCGCCCCGACGTGCGGCTGCTGGCATGGACCCCGGGTCTCGCGCCCGAGAGCCTGGCGGCCTTGCGCGACGCGGGCTTTGACGCCTCTTTCTCTTCCCTGCCCTGGTGGGATTTCAAGTCCGCCTGGCTGGCCGACGAAGACGCCAGGCTGCGGGCCATGGGCGGCGTGATCGCATCGCCGCCCCAAGTCGGCGCGGCGCGGCCCAAGGTCGATGGCAAGCGCGCGCTGTGGAGCGCGGCCGTATCGGGCGACGGCTTGATGTTCAACGACGATGACGAACGCCTGCTGCCCGGTGTCGCCATGGTGAACCGCTGGTTCGCCGACACCCGCCTGCAGGGCCCGTTGCGCCTGCTGGGCGGCCGCGATGGCGGCTGCAGCGTGCTGTTGCGCGGCACGGAGGATGGCGCGACAGCCGCGCTGGCCATCAATCCGTCGGATGCCCGCGAGGCGGACCTGGACTGGGATGCGCTTGCGCCCCTGCTGCCCCCCGCCGACCTGGTGCCGCATACGCCGCCCGAGGGGCTGCAGGCGGACGGCAATGCGCTGGCGCCGGGCGAATGCGCTCTGCTGATGCTGGCCCCCACGGAACCGGTGCGCGATGTCGCGCGCCACCAGAGGACTCGCGCCGACGACGCGGCGAACCTGCGTATCGCGCTGGAAAACGTCAGCCCCGCGGTCGATGGAGGCGCCTTCCCGGTCAAGAGCATTCCGCATGCGAGCATCGCCGTGCAGGCGGACATCTTCATGGACGGCCACGACCAGCTTGCCGCCGAGCTGCGCTGGCGGGCCAAGGACGAGCCCCGCTGGCGCACGGTGCCAATGGAGCGCGGCCTGAACGACCGCTGGGAGGCCGCGTTCCGGCCGCGGCGCGTGGGCGCGCACGAATTCGCCGTCGCCGCCTGGTTCGACGCCTGGCACACCTTTCGCCACGACATCGAGTTGAAGCATCAGGCCGGCCGCGACCTGAGCCTGGAAGTGCACGAGGGCCTGGCGCTGTTGCGCGACGCCCTGGCGCGCGCGCAAGCCGGATCGCCGGGTGACGCCGCGCCCGTGCAGCGTGCTCTGGACGCTTTCGCGGACGCCGACCTGGCGCGGCCGGCCCCGCCCACGCTCGAACAGGTGGTCGCGCTGCTGGATCCGGAACTGGCGCGCGCCATGCGTGACCTGGACGATCATCCGTTCGAAGCCGTCAGCCCCCTGGCCTATCCCGTCTGGGTGGACCGCAGCCAGGCCTGCCATTCAAGCTGGTATGAACTGTTCCCGCGATCCCAGGCCGCCGAGCCGGGCCGGCACGGCACCTTCGACGATGTGATCGCCCGGCTGCCGGACGTGCGCGAGATGGGCTTCGACGTGCTGTACCTGCCCCCCATCCATCCGATCGGCCAGCGCAACCGCAAGGGCCGCAACAACAGCCTGCGTGCCGAGCCGGACGATGTCGGCAGCCCCTACGCCATCGGCGCGGCCAGCGGCGGCCATGACGCCATCGAACCCCAGCTTGGCACCCTGCCCGATTTCCTGCGGCTGGTGGACGCCGCGGCCCGGCAGGGCATGGAGATCGCGCTGGACTTCGCCATCCAGTGTTCGCCCGACCATCCGTGGCTGGCGCAGCATCCCGACTGGTTCTCGTGGCGGCCCGACGGCTCGCTGCGATACGCCGAGAATCCGCCCAAGAAGTATGAGGACATCGTCAACGTCGCCTTCTACGGCGCGCCGGCGCGGCGCGCGCGCAAGCTGGGCCTGTGGCGGGCGCTGCGCGACATCGTGCTGTTCTGGGTCGGGAACGGCGTGCGCATCTTTCGCGTGGACAACCCGCACACCAAGCCGCTGCCCTTCTGGCAGTGGATGATCGGGGAAGTGCATGCGCAGCATCCCGACGTGATATTCCTGTCCGAGGCGTTCACGCGGCCAAAAATGATGTACCGCCTGGCGAAGATCGGCTTCACGCAGTCGTATACCTACTTCACCTGGCGCAACGAAAAAGCGGAGCTTGCGGCCTACCTGGAAGAAATATCGTCGCCGCCCGCGGCCGACTTCTTCCGGCCGCATTTCTTCGTGAACACGCCCGACATCAACCCCTTCTTCCTGCAGACATCGGGCCGCCCCGGTTTCCTGATACGCGCCGCGCTGGCGGCGCTGGGGTCCGGATTGTGGGGCGTCTACAGCGGCTTCGAGCTGTGCGAGGGCGCCGCCTTGCCGGGCAAGGAGGAATACCTGGACTCCGAGAAGTACGAGCTGCGGCAACGCGACTGGCATCGCCCCGGCAACATCCGCGCCGAGATCACCCGCCTGAACCAGATCCGGCGCGCCAATCCCGCGCTGCAGACCCACGCCGGGCTGACGCTTGCGGCCAGCGGCAACGACCGCGTGCTGGCGTTCTACAAGTCCACGCCGGGCCACGGCAATGTGGTGCTGGTGGCCATCAGCCTGGACCCGTTCCTGCCCCAGTCCGCCCGCATCGAAGCGCCCTTCTGGCTGTTTGGCGAGGCCGATAGTGGACAACTGGCCGCCGAAGACCTCCTGACCGAAAGCCGCGAGACCTGGCATACGAAGACCCGCGCGCTGACGCTGTCGCCCGATCAACCCTATCGCGTGTGGCGCCTGTCGCTGCATGGATGACGCCCACGCCCCTTGCCATGATCAGTGAAATCCAAACCATTCAAGACGATGCGCTCTGGTACAAGGATGCCGTCATCTACCAGTTGCATGTGAAGTCGTTCTTCGACTCGAACGGGGATGGCGTCGGCGACCTGCCAGGCCTGATCTCCAAGCTGGACTACATCGCCAGCCTGGGCGTCAACACCATCTGGCTGCTGCCCTTCTACCCCTCTCCCCGGCGGGACGACGGCTACGACATCGCGGACTATCGCGGCGTGCATTCCGACTACGGCACGATTGCCGACGTGCGCAAGCTGATCCGCTCGGCGCATGCCCGCGGACTGCGCGTCATCACGGAACTGGTCGTGAACCATACGTCGGACCAGCACCCGTGGTTCCAGCGGGCGCGCGCCGCCAAACCCGGGTCCGCCGCCCGCAATTTCTACGTGTGGTCGGACAACGACAAGGCCTACGCGGGCACGCGCATCATCTTTTGCGACACCGAGAAATCGAACTGGACCTGGGATCCGGTCGCGAACGCGTACTTCTGGCACCGCTTCTATTCGCACCAGCCCGACCTGAATTACGACAATCCGCAAGTCCTGAAGGAAGTGCTGTCCGTGATGCGCTACTGGCTGGACATGGGCGTGGATGGCCTGAGACTGGACGCCGTGCCCTATCTGGTCGAGCGCGAAGGCACCAACAACGAGAACCTGCCCGAGACGCACCAGGTGCTCAAGGAGATCCGCGCCGTGATCGAGGCCGAGTATCCCGGCCGCCTGCTCCTGGCCGAGGCCAACCAATGGCCCGAAGACGCGCAGGAATATTTTGGCGCGGGCGACGAATGCCATATGTCGTTTCACTTCCCGCTGATGCCGCGCATGTACATGGCGATCGCCCAGGAAGACCGCTTCCCGATCACCGACATCATCCGGCAGACGCCGGATATTCCCGCCACCTGCCAGTGGGCCATCTTCCTGCGCAACCATGACGAACTTACGCTGGAGATGGTGACCAGCCGCGAGCGCGACTACCTCTGGAATGTGTACGCGGCCGAGCCGCGCGCCCGCATCAACCTGGGCATCCGCCGCCGGCTGGCGCCGCTGCTCGAACGCGACCGCCGCCGTGTCGAACTGATGAACAGCCTGCTGCTGTCCATGCCAGGCACGCCGGTGCTGTACTACGGCGACGAACTCGGCATGGGTGACAACGTCCACCTGGGCGACCGCGACGGCGTGCGCACGCCGATGCAATGGTCGCCGGACCGCAACGGCGGATTCTCGCGCGCCGATCCCGAGCGGCTGCCGCTGCCGGTGCTGATGGGCCCGCTGTACGGCTATGAGGCGGTGAACGTCGAAGCGCAGCAGCGCGATCCGCATTCGCTGTTGAACTGGACCCGCCGCCTGCTGGCCCAGCGCCGTCAAAGCCATGCCTTCGGGCGCGGCACGCTGCGCTTCATCTTTACCGGCAACCGCAAGATCCTGGCGTATCTGCGCCAATGGCAGGACACGACCATCCTGTGCGTCGCCAACCTGTCCAATGCCGCGCAGCCGGTGGAACTGCACATGCAGGAGTTCGCCGGCCGGGTGCCGGTGGAGATGCTGGGGGGCACGCCCTTCCCCGCCATCGGCGAACTGCCCTATCTGCTGACGCTGCCGCCCTACGCGTTCTACTGGATGGACCTGAGCGTGGACGCCGCGCCGCCGGGATGGCATGCCACGGCCCCCGCGCAGATGCCCGAGCTGGTTACGCTGGTGCTCAGGTCGCGCGGCGGCGCCGCCCTGACGGATGGCTCGCGCGCCACACTGGAAAACGAAATCCTGCCCCAGTACCTGGCCCGTCAGCGCTGGTATCCGGGCACCGAGCCGCCCTCGCGCGCGCGGCTGGCCTATGCCACGCCGTTCGCGTCGGCGGACGGCGAATACTACTGGGCCGAGGTCGAACCGCAGGACGGCGTGGAGGGCATGCGGGCGCAAGCGCCGTTCGTGCTGGTCTGGGATGAAACCGCCGTCATCCAATACGCCATCGCCCGGGTGCGGCGCGGCCCGGAGGTCGGCATCCTGGCCGACGCCTTCCTGCAGCCGGGCTTCGTCACGGGCACCCTGAAGGCCATGCAGGCCGGCGCCGAACTGGACGGCCGCAGCGCCGGCAAGCCCGGCGACAAGCCGGGCATCATCCGCTTCATTCCGGAAGCGGGCCTGGTCGAAATGGCGCTGGCCGACAACCCCGAACTGCAATGGCTGACGGCCGAGCAGTCGAACAGCTCGGTCATCGTTGACGGCCAGCTGATATTGAAGCTGATCCGCAGCGTGCAGCCTGGCGTTTCGCCCGAAGCCGAGATGACGCGCTATCTGACGCGCGCCGGCTACACCAATATTCCCGCCCTGTTGGGCGAGGTGCAGCGCGTGGACGCGGAAGGCGTGATCCACACGCTGGCCGTCGCCCACCGCTATGTCGTCAACGAGGGCGACGCCTGGAGCTGGACGCTGGACTATCTGAAGCGCACGCTGGCCAACGCGCTGCTGGTGGGCAACAGCCCCGAGGAATTCGAGGAGAGCCTGCAGGGCTACGCCGTCATGGCCGCCACCATCGGCGAGCGCCTGGCGCAGATGCACGCGCTGCTGGCCGCGCCCACGGACGATCCGGACTTCCAGCCGCGGCTCGCCAGCCAGGCGGATTCCGATGCGCGCGCGGAGCATATCCGCGGGCTGCTGGACCGCGCGGAACAAGCTTTGCGCGCCCAGTTCGACAAGCTCGAAGCGCCGTCGCGGGCGTGCGCCGAATGGTTCTTCGACCATCATGCCCGCCTGTCGGACCGGGTCGCCACCATGGCGCAGGCCGAAATCGGCACAACGTGCCTGCGCGTGCATGGCGACTTCCATCTGGGACAGGTTCTGGTGGCGCAGACTGACGCCTACCTGATCGACTTCGAAGGTGAACCCATCAGCAGCCTGCAAGCGCGCCGGGCCCTGGCCTCGCCCTACAAGGACGTGGCCGGCATGCTCCGGTCGTTCGACTATGCGGCCGCCTCCATCGCGCGGACCGACCTGATGGGCGGCGCGCACATGGACGCCAATGCCGGCGCGGACGACAGCCCGGCCGCGTCCGTCGCGCCCGCCGAACAACGCGACGCGCTGCTGACGCGCTTCAGGCACCAGGCCTCTGACGCCTTCCTGCGAGGCTATCGCGGCGCCCGAGGCGAGGCATTGACGCCAGCGGGCGGCGAAGAAGGCACGCTGCTGTCGCTCGCCCAGCTTGAAAAGGCAGCCTATGAAGTCGGCTACGAGGCGGCCCACCGCCCCGACTGGATCTCGATTCCCCTATGCGCGTTGACCGAATTGGCGCGAAACGTCCTGCTGTCGGCGGCGATAGACGCCGAAGGAAAAGCGCCATGACCGAAGTGTTCACCCCCCACGCCCCGGCCGCCGCGGACGGCGGCCGTATCGACGCCATGGAGCTGACGGCCCTGGCTTGCGGCCTGCATGACAATCCCTTCGCGGTCCTGGGACCGCATCACGGCTGGCTGCGGGTATTCGTGCCTGGGGCCCTGGCCGTCGACGTGCTGGACCAGGACGGCGAGCGCACCCCGCTGCGCGAGCAGGGGCAAGGGCTGTATATCGGCCAGGCGGCCGGGGTGCGGCCCGGCGACGGCGCCTCGTACCGGCTGGCCATTCAATGGCCCGGCGCCGAGCAGATCACCGCGGATCCCTATGCCTTCGGCGCCTTGCTGGACGAAGCCACGCTGCGCCGGTTGGCGCAGGGTTCATGGCGCGACGCGGGCGATGCCCTGGGCGCGTGCCTGATGGAAGTGGACGGCGTGGCGGGATTGCGGTGCGCGGTCTGGGCGCCCAATGCAAGACGCGTCGCCGTGATCGGCGATTTCAATGGCTGGGACGGGCGGCGGCACGGCATGCGCCTGCGGCATGCCGCGGGCGTCTGGGAGATCTTCATCCCTGGCGTGCGGCCGGGTGAACGCTACAAATTTTCCATCACCGATCAAGCCGGCGTCCAGATCCCGAAGGCCGATCCCATGGCGCGCCGCTGCGAAGAAGCGCCGGCCACCGCGTCCGTCGTGGACGACCCCGCGCCCTACGCTTGGAACGACGCGGCATGGATGCAGGAGCGCGCAGGCCGCCAATCCCCCGCCGCGCCGCTGTCGATCTATGAAGTGCATGTCGGGTCGTGGGCCAGGCTGGACCAGGGCCCCTGCGCGTGGGACCAGCTTGCGGACAAGTTGCCGGCCTACGCGCGCGCCATGGGATTCACGCATCTGGAGCTGATGCCCATCATGGAGCACCCGTTCGGCGGTTCGTGGGGCTACCAGCCCTTGGGCATGTTCGCGCCCACGGCCCGCTATGGCCCGCCCGCCGCCTTCGCGCGATTTGTCGACCGCTGCCACGAGGCCGGCGTCGGCGTCATCCTGGACTGGGTGCCGGCGCACTTTCCCGACGACGCGCATGGGCTGGTCCGCTTCGACGGCACGTCCCTCTACGAGTACGACGACCCGCGCGAGGGCTATCACCCCGACTGGCACACCATGGTCTACAACCTGGGCCGCAACGAAGTCAAAGCCTTCATGATCGCCAGCGCCATCCACTGGCTGCGGCGCTTTCATATCGACGGCCTGCGCGTGGACGCGGTGGCGTCGATGCTGTACCGCGACTACAGCCGCAAGCCCGGCGAATGGATACCGAACCGATACGGCGGCCGCGAAAACCTGGAAGCCGTTCAGTTCCTGCAGGAGCTCAACGGCACAGTACGCGCGGAGTTCCCGGACACCATCATGGTGGCCGAGGAATCGACCGCCTGGCCGGGCGTGACGGCCCCGGTGACGGAAAACGGACTGGGCTTCCACTACAAATGGAACATGGGCTGGATGCACGACACCCTGCGCTACCTGGAGCAGGATCCCATCCACCGCCGCCACCATCATCACGACATCACGTTCAGCATGGTGTATGCGTACAGCGAGCGTTTCATCCTGCCGCTGTCCCACGACGAGGTCGTGCACGGCAAGGGCTCGCTGCTGGGCAAGATGCCCGGTGACGGGGCCGCCCGTCTGGCCAACCTGCGCGCCTACCTGGGGTTCATGTGGGCGCATCCCGGCAAGAAGCTGCTGTTCATGGGCGGCGAGCTGGCCCAGCCCGCGGAATGGAACCACGACGGCACGCTGGACTGGAATCTGCTGGACCATCCGGGCCACCAGGGCATGCAGCGCCTGGTCGCCGACCTGAACCGGCTGTATTGCCGGCAGCCCGCGCTGCACGCGCTGGATGCGGATCCCGCGGGCTTTGCCTGGACGATCCTGGACGACCAGGACAACAGCGTGGTGGCGTTTGTCCGCAGCGACGGCCAGGGGCACATGCTGGCGGTGTCGAACTTCACACCCGTGACCCGCCACGGCTACCGCGTCGGCGTTCCGCGCGCCGGCAGGTGGATCGAAATGCTTAACACCGACGCTTCGCACTACGGCGGCTCCGGCCAGGGCAACCAAGGCGGAGCCAGCACTGGCGACATGGCGGCCCACGGGCAGCCTCAGGCCCTGTCGCTGACGCTGCCCCCGCTGTCCACCCTCTATCTGCTACACGAAGGCTGAATCCATGGATCCGTCCCAATTGACACGAATCAGCGGTGGGCAGCCCCATCCGCTGGGCGCCACCAGCGATGGGCTGGGCGTGAATTTCGCGGTCTTTTCCGCGAACGCCACACGCATCGAACTGTGCCTGTTCGACATGCGGGGCCGCAAGGAGCTTCGCCGCTTCGACCTGCCGGAGTGCACGGACGAGGTCTGGCATGGCTATCTGCCGGACGCGCAGCCCGGCCTGGTCTATGGCTATCGGGCGCACGGCCCATACGACCCGCAGAACGGCCATCGCTTCAATCCGCACAAGCTGCTGCTGGATCCCTACGCCCGCCAGCTGACCGGCCCCGTGCATTGGAGCAACGCGCTGTTCGGCTATCGCATGAACCATTCGCGCGAGGACCTGAGTTTCGACCGCCGGGATAGCGCACCGGCCATGCCCAAGGCCATCGTTGCCGACGAAGCCCCGTTCAACTGGGGCAACAGCAAGGCGCCGGCCACGGCCTGGAACGACACCACCCTCTACGAGGTCCATGTGCGCGGCGTGTCGATGCAGCGCGAAGACCTGCGCCAGCCCCTGCGCGGCACCTGCGCCGCGCTGGCCGATCCACGATTCATCGAACACCTGCAGCGGCTGGGCGTGACCGCCGTGGAGCTGCTGCCGGTGTACGCGTTCCTGCAGGACCATTTCCTGACGGAACGCGGGCTGCGCAACTACTGGGGCTACAGCACGCTGTCCTACTTCGCGCCAGAACCCTCGTATCTGATGCAGGATCCCAACGACCTGCGTCAGGCGGTGCGCCGCCTGCACGCGGCCGGCATCGAGGTCATCCTCGACGTGGTCTACAACCACACCTGCGAGGGCAACGAAATGGGGCCGACGCTGTCGTGGCGCGGGCTGGACAACGCCAGCTATTACCGACTGGTGCCCGGCGAGGAACGCCGCTACATCAACGATACCGGTTGCGGCAACACGGTGAACATGTCGCATCCCCGCGTGCTGCAGATGGTGACGGACTCATTGCGCTATTGGGCTACCTCGTATGGCGTGGACGGGTTCCGCTTCGACCTGGGCGTGACGCTGGGACGCGAGGGCAACGGCTACGACCCGGGCGCGGGATTCTTCGACGTGATCCTGCAGGATCCGGTGCTGTCCCGGCTGAAGCTGATTTCCGAACCCTGGGACATCGGGCCCGACGGCTACCAGCTTGGCAACCATCCGCCCGGGTTCGCGGAATGGAACGACAAGTTCCGCGATACGACCCGCCGGTTCTGGCGCGGCGACGAAGGCATGCGGGGCGACATGGCCGCGCGGCTGTGCGGTTCGCGCGATCTCTTCGACCGCCGCCACCGGCGGCCCTGGTCCAGCGTCAACTACGTGGCGTCGCACGATGGCTTCACCCTGGCGGACATCGTCAGCTACGACGGCAGCCACAACGAGGCCAACGGCGAAGGCGGCAACGACGGCCATTCCGAAAACTACAGCCATAACTGGGGCGAGGAAGGCCCGACCGAGGACGCGGAAATCCTGGAGACCCGCGGGCGGGTCCAGCGCGCGCAGTTGGCGAGCGTGCTGCTTTCGGACGGCACGCCGATGATCCTGGCGGGCGATGAATTCGGCAACAGCCAGGACGGCAACAACAACGCCTACTGCCAGGACAACGCCGTGTCGTGGCTGGATTGGACGCAGGCGCAGAGCGACACGGGGCGCGAGTTGAGCCGCTACGTGGCGCGGCTGATTGCCTTGCGCCGGGCCCATCCCAGCGTGCGTAGCGCCCGCTATGGCGATGCCGGCCAGGAACTGTCGCCGGGGGTGGCCGCCATCTCTTGGTTCGACGCCGCCGGCGCGCCCCTGGACGGACCTGCCTGGGAAAACACGCAGGAACGCGTGATGGGCTTGCGGCGCGCCGCCATGCTGGAGGATGGCGGCGTGGATGTGACCCTGCTGCTGATGAATCCCACGGCGGATCCCGTGCCGTTCGGCCTGGCCGAACCCGCCATGGCCTGGACCCTGGAGCTGGACTCCGCCACGCAGGCGCCGTCCGCGCCCCTGGACGGCGCCGAGGTGACGGTGGCGCCGCACAGCATCGTCCTGCTGACGGCGGCGCGCAAACCGGGAGACACCCCATGACACCTCCGTTCTCCTTCGGCGCCATCCCGCTGGAAAGCGGCGTGACGCGATTCCGGCTATGGGCGCCCAGCGCACCGGAAGGCCTGGCGCTGGAGGTGGAGGGCCATCCGCCCATCGCCCTGCGCCCGGGCGCCGACGGTTACGCGCAAGCCGACGTCGATTGCCCCCCCGGGGCCCGCTACCACTACCGGCTGGACGCGGACACCATCGTCCCCGATCCGGCCTCCCGCCTGCAGGATGGCGACGTGCATGGCGACAGCATCGTCGTCGCGCCCGGCGGCTACGAATGGCGCCATCCCGAATGGTCCGGCCGTCCCTGGGAAGAGACCGTGCTGTACGAAGTCCACGCCGGCCTGGCGGGCGGCTACGCGGGGCTGCTTGCCCGCCTTCCCGAACTGGCCGCCATGGGCATCACCATGCTGGAGCTCATGCCCATCGCGGATTTTCCCGGCGAGCGCAATTGGGGCTACGACGGCGTGCTGCCCTATGCGCCCGACACCGCCTATGGCACGCCCGACGCGCTGAAGCGCTTGGTCGACGGTGCGCACGGGCTTGGCATGAGCGTGATGCTGGATGTGGTCTACAACCATTTCGGGCCGGACGGCAACTATCTGTCCGGTTACGCGGCGCCCTTTTTCAGGTCCGACATCGATACGCCGTGGGGCGACGCGATCGACTTCCGCGAAGCCGCCGTCAGCCAGTTCTTCAAGGAGAACGCCCTGTATTGGCTGACCGAATACCGCTTCGACGGGCTGCGCCTCGACGCCGTGCATGCGATCGCCGGGCATGAATGGCTGCACGAACTGGCGCAGTTTGTGCGGGAAGGCGTGTCGGCCGAGCGCAACGTGCATCTGGTGGTGGAAAACGACGACAACCGCGCCAGCCTGCTTCAGGGCGATTTCGATGCGCAATGGAACGATGACGCGCACCACGTGCTGCATCATCTGCTGACAGGCGAGACCCGGGGCTATTACGCCGACTACTGCGACGCGCCCGCGCAGGCGCTGGCGCGGTGCCTGGCGGAAGGCTGGCTCTACCAGGGGCAGCCCTCCCCCTACCGCGGCGGACAGCCGCGCGGCGAACCCAGCGCCGCCTTGCCCCCTTCGGCCTTCGTGCTGTTCCTGCAAAACCACGACCAGACGGGCAACCGCGCGCGCGGCGAGCGGCTGATCAGCCTGGTGGACAGCGGTCAGCGCCTGCGCGCGGCAGTGGCGCTGCAGTTGCTGGCGCCGCAGATACCCTTGATTTTCATGGGTGAGGAACGCGGCGCCCGCGCGCCGTTTCTGTATTTCACAAGCCACACGGACCCCCTGCTCGCGCAGGCCGTGCGCGATGGCAGGCGGCGCGAATTCGCGGCCTTCCCCGAGTTCGCGGGCGATGCGCCCACGGCGCAATTGCCCGACCCGAACGATCCGGCGAGCTACCACGCCAGCAGTCCGTGGACGGACGGCGAAGACGCCGGCGAATGGATACGGGATTACGCCGCCTTGCTTCAGTTACGGGCCCGCCTGATCTCGCCCCGGCTCGCGGGCGCGGTCAGCCTGGGCGCCAGCGGCATTGGCGAACGCAGCGTGTTCGCCCGCTGGGAACTGGCCGATGGCGCGCGCCTGACCGTCTACACGAATCTGGGGCCCGCGCATCAAGCCGTGCCCGCCCCGCTGATGCCCGGTCCGGACGTGTATGCCACCCTGCTGTTCGAATCGCTGGCCGGCGGCCGGGATGCGCTCGCCCGCGGCGAGCTTTGCCCGGACAGTACGGTCTGGCTGCTCGAGGAGCCCGCATGACCGCCGACGAAGCCCCGGATGGCGAACTGTCCGCCCTGGCCGCCGCGGCGGGCATCTTCGAGCACTGGACGGACGCCCGCCAACGGTCCCGCCGCGTCGCGCCCGCCACGCTGCGCGCCCTGCTGGACGCGCTGGACTTGCCCGCCGACAGCCCGCAAGCCATCCGCGACAGCCGCCAACGCGTGGCGGCGCAAGCCGCGGACGCCTTGCCGCCCGTGATCGTGACCCGCATCGATGAGACGGCGCCATTGCCGCGCGCCGCGCGCGGCCCTTACCGGATCGTCTGCGAGTCGGGGCGCATCGTGGAAGGCGAGATCCGCATCGACCGCGACGGCCAGCCTTGTCTGTCTGCCCCGGACGAGCCCGGATACCATCGGCTGTCGCTGGCGTCGGGCGACGCGACCCTGGCCGTCGCGCCCCGGCAGGCGCCCGGCCTGGCCGACCTGACCGGCGTCGGCAACCCGCGCTGCTGGGGAATCAGCGCGCAGGTCTACAGCCTGCGGCAGGACGCATGCGCGGCGTTGCCGCGCACCCATGGCTTCGGGGACTTCGGCGCGCTGCGCGAGCTGGCCGTGGCCGCCGCCGAGCAAGGCGCCGATGTGCTGGCCATCAGCCCGGTGCATGCCATGTTTGCCGCGCAGCCCGAGCGCTGCAGCCCCTACTCGCCCTCCAGCCGCCTCTTCCTGAATGTCCTGTATGCCGCGCCCGCCGGGGTGCTGGGCCAGGATGCGCTGGCCCGCGCGCTGGCCGGGACCGAGCCCGCAGATCTGAGCGCACTGGACGGGCTGGACCTGATCGACTGGCCCGCCGCCGCCGCGCAACGCCTGCATTTGCTGCGCGCGCTGCACGGCCAGTTCGCAAGCGGCGGGCCGGCGGGGCCGCGTCAGCGCTATGCGCAATTCTGTGCGGCGGGCGGGCAAGCCCTGCGCGACCATGCGGTGTTCGAGTCGTTGCATGCGACGCGACGGGCCCCGGACGGCGCGGTGCTGCCGTGGCGGCTATGGCCCGCGGGGCTGCGCGATCCGGCATCGGCCGAGGTCAGGCGCTTTGCGCAAGATCATCCGATGGAGGTGGACTTCCATCAGTTCGCGCAGTGGCTGGCCGCCGAAAATCTCGCGGCGGCGCAGGCGGCCGGCCGCGAGGCCGGAATGCGGCTCGGCCTGCTTGCCGACCTTGCCGTGGGCGACAGCCCCGACGGCAGCCATGCGTGGAGCCGGCAGGCCGACCTGATGCCGCGCATGTCGATCGGCGCGCCGCCCGACATCTACAACCCCCTTGGGCAGAATTGGGGCTTGACCGCGTTTTCCCCGCGCGCGCTGCACGCCAATGGTTACGCGGCATTCATCGATATGCTGCGCGCCAGCCTGGCGCACACCGGCGGCGTGCGCATCGACCACATCCTGGGCATGGCTCGGCTATGGCTGGTGCCCGACGGCGCCACGCCCGGCGAAGGCGCCTATCTGCGCTATCCGCTGGACACCCTGCTGGCGCTGACGGCGCTGGAAGCCTGGCGGCACCGGGCCTTCGCGATCGGCGAAAACCTGGGCACCGTGCCCGAGGGCTTCGACCAGCGCCTCAAAGACAACGGGCTGCTGGGCATGAACGTGCTCTGGTTCATGCGGCAAGCGCCGGACGCCGCGCCGGGACCGGATGCGCCGGCGGGCTTCACGGACCCCGCGCAATGGCCGCCCGATGCCGCCGCGATGACCACCACGCACGACCTCCCCACCCTGCGCGGCTGGTGGAAGGAGCGCGATATCGACTGGCGCGTGAAGCTGAACCTGCTGGGCGCGGACGACGACGAAGCCACACTGCGGCGCGGCCGCGCCATCGACCGCGAGTTGCTTGCGCGGGCGCTGGATGCCGCAACCGGAGCGCCAGCCGCTGGAGCATCAGCCGCCGCGTCGGCGGCCGCCAAGGCATCAGGCGCTGGGGCACCAGGCGCCGAGGCATCAGCCGCCGAGGCATCAGCCGCCATAACATCACCCGCCAAAGCATCGCCCGCCGGAACCGCGCCCGCCGAAGCCCCGCTTCCAGCGCTGCTGCGCTTCGTGTCCTCCAGCCAGTGTCCGCTGCTGCTCGTGCCCATGGAGGACGTGGCCGGCCTGCTGGACCAGCCCAACCTGCCGGGCACCATCGATACCCATCCGAACTGGCGCCAGCGCTTGCCGCTGAGCATCCGCGCCACCTTCGCCGACCCCGCCGCGCAGCAACGCCTGGATGCCGCGCGCACCGGAAGGAGCCGCCCGTGAGCGCGCCGCAAGCCACCGCCCGTCTGCAGTTGCACGCGGGTTTCACGCTGGACGACGCGTGCGCCCAGGTGGACTATTACGCCGACCTGGGCGTCAGCCATCTGTACTTGTCGCCCATCACCCGCGCGCGGGCCGGGTCCACGCATGGTTACGACGTCATCGACCATGCCTGCGTCAATCCCGAACTGGGCGGTGAATCCGCCCTGCTCCGCCTGGCGCGGGCTGCCAGGGCGCGCGGGCTGGGCCTGATCGCGGACATCGTGCCCAACCACATGGCCGCGCACCCCTCCAATGCGTGGTGGCGCGATGTGCTGGCCCACGGCCCGGCCAGCGCCTGGTCGCGGCATTTCGACATCGACTGGGATCCGCCAGCGCCCACGCTCAAGGGCAAGGTGCTGTTGCCGGTGCTGGCCGACCCCTACGGCGTGTCGCTGGAGCGCGGCGCGATCACGCTGCGCGGCGGCGCCGGCGGCGAAGTGGAACTGGACGTGTCGGGGCAGCGCTATCCGCTAGCCGTCGCATCGGCGCCGCGCGCCGACACGGCCGCCTGGCTGCGCGAGCACGACCCCGCGCATCCCGCAGGCCGCCAGCGCCTGCATGAACTGCTGGAACGCCAGCACTACCGCCTGGCGTGGTGGCGCACGGCGCCGGACCTCATCAACTGGCGGCGGTTCTTCGAGATCAGCGAGCTCGTGGGGGTTCGCGTCGAGGACGACGCGGTGTTCGACGACGTCCACGCGATGGTCCTGCGTTTGTATGCGCAGGGCGTCCTGGACGGGCTGCGGGTGGATCATATCGACGGGCTGGCGTCGCCGGGCGCCTACCTGCGGCGCCTGTCCCGCTGCCTGGCCGACGCCGGCGCCAGCCGTCCAGAGGCTTGCCGGCTGGAGCAGCCGTATCTGGTGGTCGAGAAGATCCTGGCGCAGGATGAAACGCTGGATCCGCGCTGGCTGACGGACGGCACGACCGGCTACGACTTCATGGATCAGGTGGGCGCGTTGCTGCACGCGCCGCAAGGCGAAGCGCCGTTGCGCGCGTTCTGGGAAACGTTGGCCGGCGACGCGCGAGCGCCCCGGGAACAACTGCGGGCCGCGCGCGAACGGATGCTGGCCCGGCATTTTCCGGCCGAACGGCAGGCGCTGGTGCGCAGCCTCGAGGCCATTGCCGCGCAGGACGAACGCACGCGCGACTGGAGCGCCACCGCGATCGACCGGGTCCTGACTGCCTGGCTGGCCGCGTTTCCCGTCTATCGCACCTATGCCGAGGACGATGCGGGCACCGCCGCCGACGCGCATTGGCGCGAACTGGCCGCCCGCGAGGCCGCCGCAACGCTGAACGCGCGCGAGGACACCGCCGACGCCTCGCTGCTGGCCCGGATCGGCCAATGGCTGGACGGCGCATCCCCCGCCGCCGGCCATCAGGCCGCCCTGCGCCGGTTTCAGCAGTTGACGCCGCCGCTGGCCGCGAAGGCGCTTGAAGACACGCTGTTCTACCGTTACGGGCCGCTGCTGTCGCGCAATGAGGTCGGCGCGTCGCCGGACGGTTTCTCTTTGTCGGCCGACGGCTTCCACGCCGTGAGCGCAAGCCGCGCCCGCACGCATCCGCGAGCCATGCTGGCCACGGCCACGCACGATCACAAGCGCGGCGAGGACACCCGGGCGCGGCTGGCCGTCCTGACCGAAATGCCGGAGCGCTGGACGCAGGCCGCCAGCGGCTGGATCGATGCGCTGCCCCCCGGCCCGTCCCGCGCCGACCGCTACATGCTGCTCCAGACTTTGGTCGGCGCGTGGCCGCCCGAGTGGGACGTGGGCGTGATCGAGCGCGACCCCGACGCGCTGCGCGCGTGGACCGCCCGCATTGGCCAGTGGCAGGAGAAGGCCCTGCGAGAGGCCAAGCTGCACACGAGCTGGACCGATCCCGACCCGGCGTATGAAGCCGCCGCGCAGGAAGCCCTGGCCTTCCTGGTGGACGACGGCCGTGGCCGCGAGCTGCTCGCCGATATCGCCGCGTTCGCCTTGCACATCGCGCCCGCAGGCATGGTCAACAGCTTCACGCAGACGCTGCTGCGCAACACCTTGCCTGGCGTGCCCGATCTGTACCAGGGCACCGAGCTGTGGGACTTCAGCCTGGTCGATCCCGACAACCGCCGTCCCGTCGACTACGCGTTGCGCGCGTCCCTGCTTGCGCAGTCGTCGGGGGATGTCGCCATGGACCTGTCGGCGCAGGCATGGCGGTCGGGCGCGGTGAAGCAGGCCTTGATCCACCGCCTGCTGGCCGCCCGTCAGCGGCTGCCGGGGCCGTTCGCCAGCGGTGACCTGGTGCGCGTTCATGCCGAGGGCGCGCAGGCGATGCATGTGCTCGCCTTCCTGCGCCGTCACGACGGGCAGAATGCACTGATCGTCTCGTCCCGGGGGTGCGCGTTGCAGTTGGCCGGTTATGCCAGCGGTGGCAGCGAGGCCGGCCGCGAATTCTGGGCCGCCACGGCGCTGAGGCTGCCCGAGGGCAGCACGGGCCTGGCGCTGCATGACGCGCTTACGGGACGGCGCCTGCGCGCCGCCGCCAACGGCCTGCTGCCGCTTGCCGAGGTGCTGCGCGACGGTCCTGCGGGGCTGTGTCTGTCGGTGTAGCCGCAAGGCCCGCCTGACATGAAACGGCCCCCTCCGCGCCACGGAGGGAGCACGGAGGGGGCCATCGTGTACTACGCGCCGGCCATGCGGGGGGGCCGCGCGGCCAGCTCAAGAAGCGCGGTTAGCGCTGGGCCTTGTTTTGATCGGCAGGGCTTTGGCCCGGCTGATTCCGGTCCTTATCCATTTGCTGGCCGGATTGACCGGGCTGCTGTTGTCCCGGCTGGTTGCGGTCCTTCGGGTTTTCCTGGGACTGCTGCTTTTGCGGCTGCTTTTGCTGGTCGGGTTGGTTCTGATTGGCCATTACAAGTCTCCTAGTAGGCGGAAACATTCCGCTGAACCCTATAGAGCAACTGGCGTGCCCGGCAAGCCCGCGGCGCGCCCGGCAATCAAGGGTTCAGGGGGTCCGACCCGGACTTGGCAAATCCCGCTTCATCGGTAAAAACTGCACATGCGCGGCCCGCGCTACAGCGTCGCCATCCGGCGCCCGGCCTGCCCCGGCTCGGCGTCCTTCGTGCCGCCGTCGAACGCCTCGATCCAGGACGATGCATAGCTGGCGGGCGCAGACAGGGGCTCGCCGCCATCGCGCTGCGTGCGCAGGCGGACCATCAGTTCGTCCAGCGGCATGGGGCGGCCCAGCGAGAAACCCTGTCCATAGCGGCACCCGGCCGCCCGCAGCGCGGGGATATCCGCCACGTTCTCGACCCCTTCCGCCACCACGCGCCATCCCAGGCGGGTCGCCAGTTCCGCGGCGGTGCGCAGGACTTCGAAGGCCACCGCGCTGCGGCGCATCCGCGTCACGAAATATTGGTCGATTTTGACTTCCGACAGCGGAATCGCCGACAGCAGCTTCAGCGACGCATAGCCCGTGCCGAAATCGTCCAGGCTGACTTCGCAACCCGCGTCTTCCAGCCGCAGCAGCGACGCCCGCAGCACGTCCAGATCGCGGATCGGCTGGTCTTCGGTCAGCTCCACGCGCACCAGCGACGGCGGCAGTTCGGCGGCGTAGACGCGATCGAGCAGGAATTCCACCGAGCGCTGGTCCGACAGCGTGGTGGCCGGCGCGTTGATCGCCACCGGCACCGCGACGCCCGCGCGCCGCATCGTCAGCAGCGCGTCGATGACTCGCAGGCAGACGCGTTCAAAAAGCGCCTTGTCGAGTCCGAGGCGGTTGACCGCCGGAATGAACGCCGCGGGCATGATGGTCCCCAGGCGCGGATGTTGCCATCGGGCCAGTGCCTCGGCAGACACGATTCTGCCGGTAAGCAGGTCCACCTGTGGCTGCAGCAGCACGCGCAGGCCATCCCTGCCCGTGACCATGGCGGCGATTTCCGCGTCGTTCACCACCGGGTCCGGGCCTAGCTGTGTGTTCGGCGTCATGTCTGCGCTCCTGTGGCGCCTCTGGTTATGGCCCGCGCGGTCCGGCCATAGTAAAGGCGCTTCGATTCGCCATTCTGCGCCCTCGATGCCGTAAAGTCACACATATGTAACCATCGGTATTAAGGTGCGGAAAAACATGTGTACGCACCCCGTGGACGCCCGCCCCCGTGACGGCAAGAACGCCTTGTCGACATGGTAGGGTTTGCGTCTTTCGCCCCCCATGGGGCGCAACCCCCTGCCCACCCTTCCCCGCGTGACGACTCTGCTTTCCCGCTGGCGCGCCTCAGTGCGCAATGTGCTGTGGCTAGACGCCCTGCAAGCCGCCGCCATCAGCGCGGCTCCCGTGATACTGGCCGTGCTTGCGCACGAACCCCGTCTGGGGTGGACGGCCATCGCCGCATTCTGGGCCTGCTTCGGCGATCCTGGCGGCCCCTTGCGACAGCGCGCGGGTTCCATGCTTGCGCTGGGCCTGATCGGCGCCCTCTTCTGCTTCCTGGCCAGCGCCAGCGCCGCGTACCTGTGGCTGCTGCTGCCATTGACCTTCGTCTGCTGCACCTTCGGCGGGCTGCTGCGCGTGCTGGGGCCCGCCGCGGCCATTGTGGGCACCCTGCTGTCGGCCGGCTTTGTCGTGGCGGCCGAACTGCCCGCCCCCACCTGGCGGGAAAGCCTGTCGTACACGCTGTTCTTCCTGGCGGGCGCCGGGTGGGCCATCCTCATGACGGCGCTGGTGTGGCGCCGCCGCCCCTGGAAGGACGCGACGCATGCCGTCGCGCACTGCTATCGCGGCCTGGCGGACTTTGCCGACGCGTTGTCCGGCCTGTATTCAGGCCTGACAGCCGCCGGCGGCCCGCAGGCCTGGAGCGCCGTCAGCCGGTCTCAACGCGGCGCGCTGCGCGCCGCGCTGGAGGCGGCCCGAGGCCGGATCCGCGAGGTCCAGGACGCGCGCCCGTCGCGCCGCGCCCGCGCGCATCAGTTGCTGTATCTGCTGGATAGCGCCGAAGACAGCTTCATCGCCCTGGTGGCCGCCGCCGACCTGCTGGAATCGAATGCGCCTCGCTGGCTTGGCCGCAGCGCCGGCGCGCACCTGTCGCACGCGATGCACCGTTACGCCAGCGTATGCAACGCCATCGCCAGCACGTCCGACGTCAGCGATGCCAAGCAGGCGCTATGCCTGCGTGAGCGGCTGACGCACTACGCCGCCGGCCTGCACGACCTGCGCGGCGGGGCGACGGCCTACGCGCCCGATCTCGCCACCGTGGTGCCGGTGCTGGACCGCCTGCTGCATACCGCCCAGGCCGTCATGCAGTCCCTGTTCGACGAGGCCGTCACCCCCGCCGCGCCCGCGCAGCGCCCGCGCGGTCCGGGCCGCGCGCGGCAGGCCTGGCGCACCCTGCGCCAGAACCTGCGCTTCGAATCCGACGCGTTCCGCCATGCGCTGCGGGTGGGCGTGGGCGCGACCATCGCCGTCGCGCTGTCCAAGACCTTCGCTGTGAACCACGGATACTGGATGTCGCTGACGCTGGTGTTCATCCTTCAGCCGTATTTCGCGACGACCTGGCAGCGCACCGTGGAACGCGTGGCCGGCAGCGTGGCGGGCGCCATCGGCGCCTCCTTGCTGGGCCTGCTTCTGAGCAGCCCCTTGTCGGTGGCCCTGGCGGTGCTGCCCATCGCGCTGGGCACCTTCGCGGCCCGCACCATCCACTACGCGCTGTTCACCTTCTTTCTGACCTCGCAGTTCGTGCTGGTCAGCCATATCCAGCAGCCCGAGATCTACGAGCCCATGCTGGCCGCGCTGCGCGCCTTCAACAGCGTGCTGGGCGGCATTCTTGCGCTGCTGGTGGGGTTTCTGGTCTGGCCCGAGAAGGAACCCCGGCAACTGGCCGGCGCGCTGACGCGGGCGCTGGAGCGCCACGCCGACTACGCGCTGGCGCTGGTTCGGGAGAAAAGCGGCGGCGACGGCGCGCACCAGGACATCGTGGGCCTGCGCCGCCTGGCCTGCCTGTCCGCGGACAACGCCGAGGCCTCGCTGCAGCGGCTGCAGCAGAACCCGGTGCATCGCGAACGCAATGTGGACACCGCCGTGAACCTGCTCAACGCCCTGCGCCGCATCACCGCCGCCGGCACCGTGCTGGAGATACAGGCGGCGCTGCCCCCCGGATCGGCGGCCGCGCCCGCGCTGCGGGAATACGGCACGGTCTTGGCCCAGGCGCTGCACCCGCGGGCTTCCGAACCCGCGCAGAGCACGCGCGCGCTTGGCGTCCCCCCTGCCGTCGGCGCGGCGGATCCCGCGCTGGCCGCCCCGCTGGACCGCATCGCGCTGCAGGCTCGCCAGATCAGGCAGCTCCGCGAGCGCGTGCAGCGGGAACAGCCGGCGCAATAGCGGCCTGCTTGCGCGATCCCGGCCAAACTGGGGCCGGTTTGACACGCATCAATGGCCCGGCCCCCGTAATGCGCAACCATAGGGCTCAGGACGCTTACACACAAGGAGCCGCTATGTACCGCCGTATTTCCGTACACCTGGACCACGGGTTCGACTGCAAGCGCCGCACCGAGCTGGCCCTGGGGCTGGCCAAGCGCCACAAGGCCGAACTGGTCGGCATCTACGCCAGTTCCGCCCCGCCGCAGTACTACTACGGCGAATCGGTGATGATGTCCCGCACGCTCAGCGTCATGAAGGATTTGCAGGCGCAGAATCGCGGGGCGGTCCAGAACGCTTTCCTGGATGCCGCGGCCGCCGCCGATGTGCCGGCGATCGTCCGCGCCGGCGAGTCCTCGCCCAGCGCCACCGTCGCGCTGTATGGCCGCGCCAGCGACATGATCATCGTCAGCCAGCAGAACCGCGACGACGTCGAAGCCGCCCATGAAAACGAGTTCGTCGAGCAAACCCTGCTATCCGCCGGCCGCCCGGTCATGGTGCTGCCGTCCAGTGGGCACTTCCCCGCCGTGGGCGAGCGCGTCATGCTGTGCTGGGACGGCAGCCGAGAGGCCGCCCGCGCGCTGGCCGATGCGGCGCCGCTGTTGCGCGGCGCCTCCCACCTGGTCGTGCTGACCATGGACGAAGGCGCAGCCACCCGCAACGTCGAAGCGATACCCTTCGAAGATCTGGTCACGTACTGCGTCGCGCATGGCATGCCCGCGCCGGACCACGTGCGCCGCGACATCAAGGGCGTGGGAGTGGGCAGCACCATCCTCAACGCGGCCGCCGACCACAGCGCCGACCTGATCGTCATGGGCGCCTACGGCCACAGCAAGTTCCGCGAATGGGCCATGGGCGGCGCGACCGCGTCCATCCTCAAGAGCATGACCGTACCGATCATGTTCTCGCACTGAGGCGGCTGCGCCGTGCGGCCTCAGGCCGCCACGGCGTGCGCGTCCCGCACCGGCGTCAGCACCGGATTGCCGGAAAAATGCGCCGTGGCGTTGTCCAGGAACAGCGCGACCGTCGCGGCCACGGCTTCGGGCGAACGGCCGGCGCTGTGCGGGGTAAGCACCACGTTGTCCAGCGCGATGAGGGCGTCCGGAATGCAGGGCTCGCCGTCGACCACGTCCAGGGCGGCCCCGGCGATCCGGCGTTGCGCTAGCGCGGCGATCAGGGCCTGCGTGTCGACCACGCTGCCGCGCGCGATATTCACCAGATAGCCGTCGGGGCCCAGGGCGTCCAGCACGCCCGCATCCACCAGGTGGCGAGTGGCGGCGCCGCCGGGCGTGGCCACCACCAGGAAATCGGACGCGGCGGCCAGCGCGCGCGGGGTATCGAAATAGGCGTAGCCGGACTCGGGACGCTCGCGCCGGTTGTAGTAGCCGACGCTCATGCCGAAACCGTTCGCGCCGCGGCGGGCAATCTCCATGCCTATCGTGCCCAGGCCCAGGATGCCCAGGCGCTTGCCGCTGACCTGCGGCCCCATGAACCCGCTCCAATGTCCCTGGCGCACCCACGCGTCGGCCTGGGGCAGCCGGCGCGCCGCGCCCAGCAGCAATGCCATGGCGTGGTCCGCGACCGAAACGGCGTTGGCGCCAGGCCCGTTGGTCACCACGATGCCGCGCGCGGCGGCGGCCGCCAGATCGATGTTCTCGTACCCCACGCCCAGCGAACAGATCAATTCCAGCCGCGGCAGCGCGGCGATTTCATCGGCGCGCAGGCCGGTGGCGCCGCGCGTGAGCACGACGCGGATCTCGCTGGCATGGTCTTGTATGGCTTGGGCCCGCGCTTCGTCGGTGGGCGCGAAAACCGTGCGAAAGCCTCGGTCTTCGATGGCGGGCAGATAGTCCTGAACGCTGTCGATCAGAATCAGTAAGGGAATGCTCATGTCGGGCTGCGGGTTTTTTTTAGGATTGGCTACGAAAAAACCCGCAAATCTTACGCCTGAGCGCGGCGACGCACCACCGCCGCGGCCATGGGCCGATCACCGGATCACCGGATCACCCCGATCGCCCGGAACGGCCGGCTGCCCGGCGGCCGCGTGGCCACCGGGCAGCCGGCGGACCGCTATAGGCGTCCCATCAGCAGCAGCACGATGAGAACAATGACGACGATGCCCAGCAGGCCGCTGGGGTAATAGCCCCAGCCCTTGCTGTGGGGCCAGGCCGGCACGGCGCCGATGAGCAACAGGATCAGAATGATCAGCAGGATGGTCGACATGGTGACTCCTAGTCTTTATTGGTATGAATTATTCGGCGGCAAACATCCATCAATGCTCGGGCGGCACGATTTCCTTTACAGGCGGCGACAACGGCGGCAGGTCCACGTCCGGCTCGTCCGTATCCGGATCCACCGGCAAATCTCCGGGCGGCGAGCCGGGCGGTATGGGGTCCGGCTTGGGCGGCACGTGTAGTTGCAGGACGGTTTGCATTGCACTCTCCTCTTAAGATCCTGGCCAGGCCGGTGAAACCGGCCCGCAACGATCAGTTCGACAACGTTTGTTGCTGGCAGGGGCACCAGCAAGCCGCGTTCCCGGACCGCAAGGCGCCTGGCGTGGCGCGGGTCCGGGCACGCCGCATGCTGTGCGCGCCCGGCCGCAAGCGCACTTGGAGACCCGATGGACACCCGAACGCACAGAGAACCGGCGTCGCCTGCCTTGGGGGACGCCACGCTGGTCTATGTCGAGGACTCGCAGCCTGGGTACGCCCGGGTGCGGGTCAACGGCAGCACCTTTCATTACCTGGACGCCCAGGGCAAGCGCATCAGCGATGAAGCGGAAATCCAGCGCATCGATGCGCTGGCCATTCCCCCGGCTTACGAAAGCGTGTGGATCTGCGCCCTGGCCCAGGGGCACCTGCAGGCCACCGGCCGCGACGCGCGCGGGCGCAAGCAGTATCGATACCATGCCGCCTGGACGGCCGTGCGCGACGCCGGCAAATACCAGAACCTGCTGACGTTCGGGCTGGCGCTGCCCCGTATCCGGCGGCGGGTGGAACGCGACATGAAGACGTCCGGACTGACGCAGGACAAGGTGATCGCCGTCCTGGTGCGTCTGCTGGAGATCACGCTGATCCGGATTGGCGCGCGCGAGTACGCCCGCGCCAACAAATCCTATGGCCTGACCACGCTCAAGCGGCGCCACACCACCGTGGCCGGCAGCCGGTTGCGCTTCCGGTTCCAGGGCAAGAGCGGCGTGCCCCACGATGTGACCGTCACCGACCGCCGCGTTGCGCGCATCATCCGGCGCTGCCTGGACATTCCGGGGCAGCAGCTCTTCCAGTACCTGGATGAAGACGGCGGCAAGCATGGCGTGGATTCTGGCGCGGTGAACGCCTATCTGCGCGAGGCGGGCGGCGGAGACTTCACCGCCAAGCACTACCGGACCTGGGCCGGTTCGGTGCTGGCCTATGCCGCGCTGCAGGCGCGTTCCCATGCGGACGAGCGCCAGACCAAGCAAGAGGCGGCCGACGTGATCAAGCAGGTGGCGCTGCGGCTGGCGAACACGCCGGCGGTCTGCCGGGCGTGCTATGTGCATCCCGCCATCCTGGACGCCTACTTCGCGGGAACACTGCCGCCGCGCGGCGCGGCCCCCGCCGGTCCGCGCGGCCTGAATGCCGACGAACGGCGCCTGTTGGCGTTCCTGCATCAGCAGGCGGCGCCCGCGGCGGGCTCAAAGAATTGATGAGCGCGCGTTCTTCGCGCGCGGCTGGGGCGCGGACCCGTCGGCCCAATTGGACTCGGTCTTGGTGTCGGCCACGGCGCGCTTGTCGCGCTTTGCCTCATCGGGTGTCCCGGCATCGGGTTTATCCGGTAGCGCGGGCACGTCGACGGGACCGCTGGGCGGCAGTATCTTAGCGTTGTCCGGCGATTGCTTGCCGGAATGCCCGGACACGACGGGCTTCGGTGCGGATGGGGATTTCATTGGTATCTCCTGCCACGGTTCAAGCCTTCATCCTACGGCCTCCAGGCCACCGGAAAAACCGTCAAGACCTTCAAATTGCAAGCGGATGTGCCTGTGGCCGCCTCGCGCGCGCGTTGCCGATCGGCATAGGCTACTCACAAGGAGATGCAATGCGAGACCCAAACTTCGAGCAATGTGTGCAAGCCTGCTATGAATGCGCGGTCGCATGCGATCTGTGCGCTGCCGCTTGCCTGGAGGAAAACGCGACGCGCATGAAGGGCTGCATCAGCCTGTGCACGGATTGCGCGGCGGTCTGCCGCCTGTGCGCCGCGATGCTGGCGCGCGATGGTGAGTTTTCCAACGCGTTATGCACCTTGTGCGCGCTGGTCTGCGACGCTTGCGCGCGCCTGTGCTCCGCGCATGAAGCCGAGCACTGCCAGAGTTGCGCGGCGGCCTGTCTGGGCTGCACGCTGGCATGCAGGGACATGGTCGAGGCCTGACGCCCCGGCCCGCCTCGCGGCCGTCCGGGCCGGTCCGCGTTGGCGCATTTTTCGCCCGAAGTTCAGGAGCTTTCGATGGCCACGACGAATACCCCTATGCCTTCCGATTTTCCCGAGAACGGCCCCGACAATCGTGGCGCCTACCGGCGCTCGCGTCACCCCGAGAGCTGGATCGACGAACTGGAAGCCACGCTGAGCGACACCGGCGCAACGGATCTGGAAGCCTTGAAGGCGCGCTTGTCGGATCAGTTGCAGGCCACGCGGCAAAGCCTCAGAGATGCGTCCGACAACGCCAGTGATCTGATGCGCGAAACGCTGGACTGCACCGAGGAGTACATTCATGCCCGCCCATGGCAGGCGGTAGGTCTGGTGGCCGGCGCGGCCTTTCTGCTTGGCGTCATTGTTGGACGCCAGTAGCCGCGCCGGGGCGTCAAGCGCCGGGCGTCAGCCCGGCTTTTGCGCCTTGTCTTTCGCGTCGCCGTAAGCCGCCTGCGTTTTGCCGGCGACCTTCTGCGCCGTCCCCTTCACTTCGGTGGACGCGCTGCCCGTCGCCTTGCCGGCCACTTCCTTCACCTTTCCGGCGGCTTCGTTGACCCTGCCCTTCACCTGGTCCTTGTTCATGGCTTTCTCCCTTACCGTGCGTTGATGGATCGCGCGCGCCGCCTGGGCGCGGCCGGGCTGTCCAGCAAACATCGTGCCCGCCCTGCGCGGGCACCCCACCGCCGGGAACGGCGTTTGCTTGATCCTGACGCAAAGGCGCACCCCGCGCCGTCCCACGGGAGATTCGCATGAGCAAACCCAAGAGCGCCCAGACCGGCGACCGTCCCCACCCCACGCCACCCATGCCCGGCCAGCATCTGGAAAAGCCGGGCAACGAGGCCGACATGGTGCAGAAGCCCCAGTATTCCGCGCCGGGCTATCAAGGCAGCGGCAAGCTGCGGGATATGGTCGCCATCGTTACCGGCGGAGACTCCGGCATTGGCCGGGCCGTCAGCGTGCTGTTCGCGCGCGAAGGCGCGGACGTGGCGATCGTCTATCTGAACGAACATGAAGACGCAAAGGAAACCAGCCGCGCCGTGCAGGCCGAGGGACGGCAATGCCTGCTGATCCCGGGCGACGTGCAGGATGCCGCATTCTGCAAAGAAGCCGTGGCGCAGGCGGTGAAGCATTTTGGAAAGCTGGACGTGCTGGTCAATAACGCCGCCTACCAGCAGCATACGGACACCTTGCCCGAGATCACCGACGAAAAGTGGGACAAGACCCTGCGCACCAACATCACCGCCTACTTCTACATGGCGCGCGCATCGCTGCCACATCTGAAAGCCGGCGCATCCATCATCAATACCGGGTCGGTGACCGGCCTGCGTGGCAGCGCCAAGCTGCTGGACTATTCATCGACCAAGGGCGCCATCCATGCCTTCACGCGATCGCTCGCCGCCAACCTGGCCGAACAAGGCATCCGGGTCAACGCCGTGGCGCCTGGCCCGGTATGGACACCGCTCAATCCCGCCGACCAGAGCGCCGAGGCCATCAAGGCCTTCGGCAAGCATACCGATCTGGGCCGCCCCGCCCAGCCCGAGGAAATATCGCCCGCCTACGTGTTCCTGGCATCGCCGGCGTGCGCAAGCTACATCACGGGCATCGTGCTGCCCATCACGGGCAGCGCGGGGGACTGAACGCCCTGCCCCGGCGTCCGCGCTACTTGGCCGGCACGATCGACGCCGGCGCCTCGCGCGATGCCGGCGACACGGCGGGCGCCTCGCCCTTCACGGCGGGCTGGATCTTTTCGCCGTTGGCGGCCGGCTCGCGCTTGAGCGCGCGGCTCATCGAGTAATGATCCGCCAGCATGGGCAAGGCGCGCGCGGCGAACTCGCGGATCTGCGGATCCTCGGACTCCTTGGCGGCGGTCCCGAACAGGCGATTGGCCATCGCATGCGCATCGAGCGCCGCCTTGTCCACATACAGCTGGTCGAACGCGGCGCCGGTCTTGCCTTGCAGGGCTTCGAGGGTCGCGCGGTCCGGTTCGTCGGGCTCGGCGGGCAGCGCCACCTTCTTGGTGGCCGCCAGGGTTTTCAGCTCCGCATTCAGCGCACGGTGCTGCTCCAGCATCTTCGCCGCGAAGGCTTTGACCTCGGTATTTTCCGCCCGCTTTCCGGCCAGTTCGGCCGCCTTCACCTCGAACATGCCCGCACTGGCGGCGGCCTGCAGGAAGCGGGCATCGGACTCGGCAAGGTCGGCGGCGTAAGAGGCTGCCTGCGCACCTAGCAGCATGGACATGGCGGCCAGCACCGCGAGCATGGGATTGCGTATCTTCTTCATTGTCCTGTCTCCTTGCGTGAGCCGGAACGGCCTCAGTTGGGCGTCGTGGGCGCCTCGACATGCCTGGGCGGGGTCAGGGGATCGAAATCCTGCCACCTGCCCTCCAGCCACCGCCCCTGGGCGCGTTCGATATCGCTGCCGCCGGCCTCGCGCAGCACCTGCCTGGCGAGCGACTCGCGCTGCGGTTCGACATGCAACGCCAGCATGACGCCCGCCGGCCTCACCGCAGGATGCTCGGTCCGGTCGTCCGGCACCGCCCGGCTCCTGCGCTTGCCCCGGCCCACCACCCACAGGGCGCCGGCCAGCGCGCCCAGATACGCGCCCACGCCCGCCGCCGCAACGATGATCAGCACCGGCGCGCCGAGGCGCGCGGCGATCAGCCCGCCCAGCAACGCAAACACCAGCCCCAGGAGCGACGCGCCCGCCACCGCCCCGACATGCCCGCCCTTGGCGTCGGGATCCGCCAGACGGTCTCCGCCCAGCGGGTAACGCGCGTGTTCCCCCGCCGGGCTGACGTAGAACGTATGGATGTCGTCCTCGGTGTAGCCCTCGGCAAACAGCTTCTGCGCCGCCAGAGCGGCCTGATCGAACGTCTGGAACCGTGCTGCGACTATCAAGGACATGGCGGTCTCCTGGTTGATGAACGGCCGACTCGGCAGCAACTTCCATACCCGGCGGCTGCGGCACGGCGCTTGCTGTATCGGCCGCAGCGGCACCGATGCGTAGCCGCGTTCCCCGAGCGCGCCGCGAAGTCCTCCCAGGAGACCGTTATGCCCCGCCCTATGAACCCCGATTTTCCCGATGAAGACAACAGCGGCCGCCCCGACCTGGGGCCCAGCGACTCGTCGGATTCCGCCAGCGACCTGCCCCCGGGCCGGGCGCACACCGACAGCGATTCCCAAGCCACCGGCGAACGCGAGAGCGTGGATCGTGACGAGCGCGACGACGACGGTGCGGATATCGCGCCGGATCGCGTCACGGATGCCGACGACGCCGGCCTTTCCCGCGATGCCCCCGACCCGGTGCGAAATGGCGGATGACCCGCGGATGGCCGCGCCGGATTACGGCGGCCCCGTGCCGGTGGCAGTCCCAGGGCAACGGGTTCTGGAGATGGACATCAGCGGCGGCGAAGACGGTTTCCCCGTGGCGGAGGAAGACGCGCCGGACCTCGCCGCGCCGCCCGCCGCGCGCGGACTTTCCACCCTGGACTGGGCGGCGCTCATCGCCGTGGTGGCCGGAGGGCTGAACTGCGGCCTGATCGCCGCCGTCAACCTGGACGTCTTCGCCAGAATGCTGCCTTATGCGGTGGCCCGGGCCGCCTACGGCCTCATCGGGCTCGCCGCGCTGTACTGCGTGGTGCTGCTGTTCCGCCTGGGCCAAGAGCCCGACTGACAGCGCCACGCGGCTATTTGCCGCCGGGCTGCTTGCCCGGGTACTGGCCACCCTCTTCAAATTCGGCCCCCTTGCGGTTAGGCGTCTTGTCCGACTCGCGCCGGGGCGCCTGCTCGCCGGCATCCGGCTTGTCAGCGCCAAACTGCCCGCTTTGACGGGCGGCCTGCGCGTCATCCTTGGGCACATTGGCCTTGGGTTCTGCCGGTTTGTGATCGCGTTGCGTGCTCATGGTGGTCTCCCGTTGAATAGTCCCGCTTTGCCCGCGCAAGCCCCGTTCCCGGGGAGGCCGGGAACAGCGCTTGCTTAGGCTTCTTCGGGTCCGCCCTATATCGGACCACTACCCAAAGGAGTCAGTCATGAAGCTGTCCAGAACGATTTGCCCCGCTTTTGCCCTGTGCCTGTCCGCCCTGGCGTTTCAGGCATCCGCTCAGGTCGGCACCGGCGCCGTGCGCAGCGACGACCAGATCGACAATCAATACAAGATGGACAAGAAGCAGTGCGACGGCATGAAGGGCAACGCCAAGGACGTCTGCCAAGAGCAGGCCGAGGCTACCCGCGACAAGGCCCGGGCGGATGCCAAGGCAGGCAAGGAAAAGGCTGAAAGCTCGCACGACGCGGCCAAGGCGCGCAATGAGGCCGACTACAAGGTCGGCAAGGAAAAGTGCGACGGCATGTCTGGAAATGCCAAGGACGCCTGCATGGCGAACCTGAAGACCCGCTACGGTAAATAAGCAGCGACTTCAGGCGGATCCCCGGGAGGCGTTTTCGGCCTGGGGATCCTCGCCCGGCAGCACGTATCCCGCCGCGGCATATTCCTCGAGGCGGTTGTATAGCGTCTTGGGACTGATGCCCAGCACCGCAGCGGTCTGTTTCTTCACGCCATTGCAACGTTCCAGGGTCGCGAGGATCAGGCGCCGGTCCGCTTCGGCCAGCGTTTCGCCGACGGGCACGCTCACCTGCCCGCTCGCCGCCTCGCCGCTCGGCGACACATGCGGCGCAAGCATGTCGAGGTCCAGGGTGTCGCCGTCGGCCATGATGAACGCGCGCCGGACGAAGTTCTTCAGTTCCCGCACGTTGCCGGGCCATTCGTACTGGGCCAGCGCCGCGCCCGCTTCGGGCGAAAAGTCCTTGGTCTTGCCCGACTCCTGGTTGAGCGCCTGCAGGAACCGCTGCGCCAGGAACAAAATGTCGCTGCCTCGCTCACGCAACGGCGGAAGTTCGACCGGAAAGACGCTCAGCCGGTAATACAGATCCTCGCGCAGCTTGCCGTCCTGGACCGCCTGTTCCGGATTGCGGTTGGTCGCGGCGACGATGCGTATGTCGCAGGCAATCTCGCGGTTGGTGCCGACGCGCATGAACTGCCCCGTTTCCAGCACGCGCAGCAGCTTGACCTGCAGATCCAGCGGCATTTCCGTGACTTCGTCCAGGAACAGCGTGCCGCCGTCTGCCCGTTCGAAGTAGCCCTTGTGCTGGCGGTCGGCGCCAGTGAAGCTGCCGCGTTCGTGGCCGAACATCTCGCTTTCGATCAGGTTGGGGGAAATCGCCCCGCAATTGACGGCGATGAATGGCCGCTGCCGGCGCGGACTGAGTTCGTGGATGGCGTGCGCGGCCAGTTCCTTGCCGGTGCCGCTTTCGCCGATCAGCAAGGTGGTGACGTTGGTCGGCGCCACGCGCCCGATCTGGCGGTACAGTTCCAGCATGCGCTCGGATTTGCCGTACAGCTTGCCGAAGCGCCCCGGTTCTTCGAAGGGCGTGCCGGGCGCGTCGCCGCCGGCTGCCGTCAGGATGCGCCCCAGGATCTCGTTCAGGCGCTCCATGCAGATGGGCTTGACCAGGTAGTCGGTCGCGCCCAGCCGCAGGGCCTGAACCGCGCTGTCGACCGAGCCGTGGCCGGTCATCACCACGACCTCGGCGCTGCTGATCGCCACGTTCTTGAAAATATCCATGCCGCTGCCGCCAGGCAAACGCACGTCCGTCAGCACCAGATCTGGCGCCTGGCGTTCAAGCTGAATCAACGCGTCCCTGACGCTTGCGGCCAACGCCACGGAAAAACCGCTTTCGCGTCCAATTTCCGCCAGCGTTTCGCGAATCGCGTCATCGTCGTCGACGATTAACAGGTGGGGCATGCTTTCTCCGGTATCCCGTCTCAGCACTCAGAATAGTCACTCTGGCCGCATCCGGTGCAAATATTCGACGGATTCCACGAAAGTTTTCGATTGCTTTCAACTGGTCGCAGTCCGTATGCCGCCGGGCATCTACCATGGGCTCATCGGCCCCCTCCCGGGCCAAGGAATCAGCATGGCCAATCGCAACACCGCCGGCCGCGAGGGCGCCCCGCCGTCCCCCGCCGGATTCACCGATGGCAACGGCGTGTCCCCGCAAATGCGTAAGCTGGGCGCGCAGATCAGCCTGGCCGCGGCCACCGATGCCAGCGTGTTCATCATCGGCGAAAGCGGCTCGGGCAAGGAAATCGTCGCGCGCGCCATCCATGACGGCAGCGAACGCCGCGGGCAGCCCTTCGTGGCGGTGAACTGCGGCGCCATCAGCGGCACGCTTGCGCATGCCGAGCTATTCGGCCACGAAAAAGGCAGCTTCACGGGCGCCGTATCGCAGAACGCCGGGTACTTCGAATACGCCAGCGGCGGCACGCTGTTCCTGGACGAAGTCACCGAAATGCCGCCGGACATGCAGGTCCACTTCCTGCGCGTGCTCGAAGCCGGCACGTATCAACGGGTGGGCGGCTCAGACCTGCTGCGCGCCAACGTGCGCATCATCTGCGCCAGCAATCGCGACCCGGCCGCGTCGGTGGCCGACGGACGCCTGCGCCAGGATTTCCTGCATCGCCTGCTCGTGATACCGCTGCGTGTGCCGCCCCTGCGCGAGCGCGGCGATGACGTGCTCTTGCTGGCGCACCAGTTCCTGGACACCCTCAACGCCCAGCACGGCACCCAGAAGACGTTTTCCGCCCATATGCTGGACGCCATGGCGCGGCATGACTGGCCAGGCAATGTGCGCGAGCTGCGCAATGTGGTTCAACGGGCGTACATCCTGTCGGACGTTCAGGTAGACGCCGATCTGCTGATCCGCGCCCGGGGCGCGCACCACGCCGAGGTTCGCGATGGCGCCTTGAATTTTCCGGTGGGTATGCCGCTGGGGCGGGCGCAGCGCGAGTTCATCCTGGCCACGCTGGCGCACCATGCCGGCGACAAGCGCCTTGCCGCTGAAACGCTGGGCGTCAGCCTGAAGACCCTGTACAACCGGCTGGAAGTTTACGAAAAGAACGAGCCGGGCACGGCGGCCTGAGCAGTTCTTACCGCCATCTTGTAATCCTGCGTCAGCACGCGCCATGCCCAGGGCCTGTTTGGCCCGCTCGCAAACCTGGCACGATCTTTGCATGTACCTACTGGATGCGTCGCCTTTCGGCGGCCGGCCTCCAGGAGACTCAATTGGGCCATCCCATGCAAGAACTGCGCCTGCGTCAGCAAATGACGCTGGCGCCTCGCCTGCAGCAATCCGTCAAGCTGCTGCAGATGTCCGCGCTGGAGTTCACCACGGCAGTGGAACACGCGCTCGCCACGAATCCCTTTCTGGAAGACGCCGACGAACAGGAACCGGAAGCGGCGCCCGCCGCGCCGGGGGTTCGCAACGAGGCGCCGACTGACGACGGCGAGCCTGCGCCCGAGCCGGTGGCCGTGCCCGAGGGCGCCGGCGCCGAAGACACGCCGCCCGACGCGCCGGCCTATTCCGGCGACTACCCGACCCATTCCTCCAGCGGCGGCGAAAGCGACCTGGGCCAATGGGCGTGCGCCAGCGTATCGATGCGCGAGCGCCTGTCGGCGGACCTGGGCAACTATCACCTGGAACCGCGCGACCGCCTGATGGCGGAGTTCATCATCGATGCGCTCGACGACGACGGCTATCTTCGGGTGCCGCTGGCGGGCCTGTGCAGCGCCGCGCATCCCGACTTCGCCCCGGCCCCCGAAGAAAGCGAATGGATGGCCGCGCTGCGCCTGGTGCAGCAGTTGGACGCGCCGGGCCTGGCCGCGCGCGACCTGCGGGAATGCCTGAGCTTGCAGCTGGCGGCCGCGCATGATGCCGACGAGCAGACCCGCGTGCTGGCGCTGCGCATCGTGCAGGAACATCTGGACCGGCTGGCCAAAAACGACTGCACGGGACTGCGCCGCCTGCTGGACTGCTCCGACGACGCGCTGCGCGAGGCCTGCGCACTCATCCGCACCCTGGATCCCAAGCCGGGCAGCCGCTACAGCGGCGACGCGCCGGTCTACGTCGTGCCCGATGTGTTCGTGGACAAATGGCACGGACGCTGGCGCGTGCTGCCGAATCGCAGCGCCATGCCCCGCGCCCGCCTGCACAGCACCTATGCGGATCTTTTCCGGCGCGCGCGCCTGGACGACCGCAGTCCCATGGCGCAAGAGCTTCAAGAGGCGCGGTGGCTGGTGCGCAACGTGGAGCAGCGCTACACCACCATCCAGCGCGTAGCCGAGGCGATCGTCAAGCGCCAGCAGACCTTCTTCGAATACGGCGAAGTGGCGCTGCGCCCGCTCATGCTGCGCGAAGTGGCGGACGACCTGAACATGCACGAGTCCACCGTGTCGCGCGCGACCGTCAGCAAGTACATGACCACCCCCCGGGGCGTATTCGAGTTCCGCCATTTCTTTTCGCGCGAACTGGCGACCGAATCCGGCGGGTCCTGCTCGGCCGCCGCGGTGCGTGCGCTGATCAAGGAAATGGTGGATGCCGAGGATCCGGCGATGCCGCTGTCCGATGTGGCGCTGACGCAGCACCTGGCTTCGAACGGCATCCTGCTGGCCCGCCGCACGGTGTCCAAGTACCGCGGCCAGCTACGGGTACCGCCCGCGGAATTGCGCAGGCAGCACTAGCCCCCCGCCGGATTTTCGCGAGGGGTATGTAAAAAAGGCTTCCCTGGGGAAGCCTTTTCATTTACTTGCTGCCGCCGGTGTTGGGATACCCCGGAGGCGGGGTGGCGCCGCTGGCCGGCGTACGCGGCACATTATCGTTGGCCTCGCGAGCACGGTTCGGCATATCGGACGAACGCTTGTCCGACTTCATCGAGTTGTTATGGTTGACGTTCGGAGGCGTGCTGTGCGTATTCGGCGCCGCGTTGGGCGCGGGCGGAATCTGCCCCGGCGGCACGGGCGTGTTAGGCGGCACGGCGGTGCCGTCGTTCGGCGTGGTCGATGGCGACGAGGCAGGCGCGGCGCGCCCGGACGACTGTGCCATCGCCCCGCCAGCCGAAGCCAGTCCGGCCAGCAGTGCAACCGCGCATGTGAGGGAACGATATTTCATGGCTAAGCTCCTTGGTTGGAAAGCAATAGCCATGTCGCAAGCCCCGTGCCCGCCCGGAAGTCCTAAGCCTGGCGGCCCAGGTATTGCCCTGGGGGTATTTTTTACCTGCCATTGCAACACCTGACCCTAAGCGGCGCGAGGGGGCCCCACGCTCGCCTCCACCATGCGCTTGACGCGTTCGCCCAGCACCTCCAGCGAAAAGGGCTTCACAATCAATTCCATGCCGTCCTTCACGAAACCCTGGTCGATGGCGGCGCTTTCGGCGTAGCCGGTCATCATCAGAACACGCAGCCCGGGGTGCGCGGCGCGCGCGGCATCCGCCAGTTGGCGTCCGTTCAAGCCGGGCAGGCCTACGTCGGTCACCAGCAGATTCATGTCGGACGTGGACATCACCAGGTCCAGCCCGGCCTCGCCGTTGGCCGCCGTCAGGACGCGCATGCCCAATTCGTCCAGGCATTCGCGCACCATTTCGCGCACGTTCGTGTCGTCTTCCACCACGACCACGACCGCCTGGGTGGCCACGCCCGCTTCCGGCCCGGCTATCGGCATCCGCTCTTGCGCCGGGTGGGGCGCGCCATCGTACCGGGGCAGATGCAGCCTGACCGACGTGCCCACCCCCACCGCGCTCTCCAGCGTCGCGGCGCCGCCCGCCTGCTTGGCGAAGCCGTAGATCATCGACAGCCCCAGGCCGGTCCCCTCGCCCAGCGGCTTGGTCGTAAAGAAGGGATCGAACGCATGCGCGAGCACATCGGGAGTCATGCCGCAGCCCACATCCGAGACGGAAACCTCGACAAAATCCCCAGGGCTCACGCCGGGAATCTGGCGCAGCGAAGAAGCATCCAGCCGCGCATTCAGCGCGGCGACGGTGAGCACGCCGCCGCTGGGCATCGAGTCGCAGGCATTGATCACCAGGTTGAGCATGGCGTTCTCGAACTGGTTCTTGTCGCACCTTACCGTCCACAGGTCCGGCTCCAGGTCGAACACCAGCGTGACCCGCTCGCCGGTATAGCGATGGAACAGCGACGCCATGGATTGCAGCGCGGACTGGACGCCGAACGGCTTGGGATCGATGGGCTGGCGGCGCGAAAAGGTCAGCAGGCGCTGCGTCAGATGCGCCGCCCGGTTCGCGGAATCCATGGCGACATTGACGAAACGCTCCGCCTGTTCCGGCTTGCCGCCCGCCACCTTGCGCTGGATCAGATAGAGCGCGCCCGTGATGCCCTGCAGCATGTTGTTGAAGTCATGCGCGATGCCGCCGGTCAGCCGGCCCACGGCCTCCATTTTCTGCGATTGGCGCAGCGCGTTTTCGGTCTCGAGCAGCACTTCGCTCTGGGCCTTCAGGTCCGTGTCGTCGCGCCCCGCCACGTACAGATTGTCTTGCGACCACGACATGCTCCAGGTGATCCAGCTATAGCCGCCTTCGCGCTTGAGCACGCGGGTCTCCAGATGCCTGACCGGCTGCGCCGCGCCCATCTGCAAGGCGGGCGACCACGCGGCGCGCGTTTTTGCGTGGTCGTCGGGATGGATCAGCTCGGTCATTCCCATCGACAGGAACTGGTCCGGCGTCCAGCCCAGGATCGTCCGCACCGCCGGATTCACGCTGACAAAGCGCCCTTGCGCGTCGATCACGGCCAGCAGTTCGGGAGAAAGGCGCCAGATGCGGTCGCGTTCGGCGATGGCGTTTTCAACGCGCTGCTCCAGCATGCGGGAATACTGCGAACGCTCGACGGCATCGCACATCCGTTCGGCGACTTCCTCGATGAAGGCCAGGTCGCCGGCCTTGAGCCGGCTGCTGGACAAGGGCCTGACGATAAGCGCCCCGCCCTGCCGGGCCCAGCGGCGCATCGGCACCACGATCGCCGACGGACGGATGTCGCCGTCCGCTTCCGCCAGCAAGGGTTGCAGGTACGCCGTGCGGCCCTTGCGCAGCGCGGCGTAGAACTCTTCGCCGAACTGCGCCGGCTCCAGCGCGGCAAGACCGGCGCGGTCCGCCTCGGAGCGCCAGCAGGTCGACACCACGGGCGTGGCGCCTTCGCCGGCCCAATCCAGCACCGCGACCATTCCCAGCGCCAGATGCTGGCCCAGGCCTTCGCAGGCGGTCTGCTCGATGACCGTCTGATGATGCAGCTCGCGCATCCGGTCGCCCAACGCCAGCAGGAAGTTCTTGCGATGCTGGCCTTCCCACAGTTCGGTCTCGGCGGCCTTGCGCGCCGTGACGTCGAGAAACATCGCCATCAACCGGTCGGTGCCGTCCTTGCGCGCCCGCGCTTCGTACCAGGCGTCCCTGGGCGCGGGAACGGCGAACTCGAATTGCGTGGACTCGCCGGTTTCGACGACCTGGACGAAGGTGTCCATGATCTGGCCCGGCACGCCGGGGATCATTTCGCGCAGGGTGTGCCCCAGTGTGTCGCCTTCCTTCATGCCGCTCTGCCGTTCGAACGCGGGATTGACTTCGAGAAAGCGGAAATCGATGATGCGTTCGTCGTCGTCGCGCAGGGCCTCGGCCAGAAAGAAGGCCTCTTGCATGCCATCGAACATCGCCCGCCAGCGCTCGCCGCTGCGCCGCAGCGCGGCGTCGAGCAAATGCCGCTCTATCGCCAGCGCCGCGCTGCGCGTGACCAGCGCGATCGCGTCGATATCGTGTGCCGAGGGCAGGCGCGCCGTGCCGTAGTAGTTAGAGAACACGCCCAGCAGGCGCCCGTCCGGCGCCTTGATCGGCGTGGACCAGCAGGCTCTGAGGCCGTGCGCCAGGGCCAGGTCGCGCCAGGGCGCCCAGGCCGGATGCGTGGCGATGTCTTCCGCATAGACCGCGTTGCCCGAATGCGCCGCGGCGCCCCACGACCCCACCAACGGACCAATCGGCGCACGGTCGACCGCGGCGTTGAAGACGTCCGGCAGGCTCGGCGCCGCGCCGTGCAGCAGCAGCGTTCCGGTGTCGTCGACCAGCGCGATGGATGCACGCAGCGGGACGCTGGATTGGGCCTCGATGGCGTGCAGCATATGTTGCAGCACCTGTGGCAAGGGCACGCCGGCGGCGATCCGCTCCAGCATGATGCGTTCGTCTTCCAGACGGGCTAGCGTGTCGGTCCATGGCAGGGACACGCGGTCGTGCTTGGTCAGCATGGCTTCCCCTATTCCAATACAGAATGTATTGCGGGGGGTGCGCACAAGCCGAAACCCTAGGTAACGCGACGCTACGTTTCATCCCGGCAGCCATGCGCGCGCACCGCTTGGCCCGCCGGCGGCGGGCTACGCCTAGCCGCCCCGCACCGCCGTATTCCCTCGCGCGTGGGCCACCGGCGCCTGGGCGCGGCGCGATCCGCTCGTGCGCCAGGCCAGGCCCGTGCTGATCACCAGCGCCAGCGCCAACGATCCGCCCGCCATCGCCGCCACGCCCTGCCATTGGCCGACCGTCCAGAAATGACCGCCCAGCGACCCCAGCACGCTGGAGCCCACGTAGTACACCAGCAGGTACAGCGAGGCGGCCAGCGCCTTGTAGCCGCGCGCCATCTGCCCGACCCAGCCGCTGGCCACGGCGTGGGCCGCGAAAAAGCCAAAGGTGAACACGACGATGCCCGCGATCAGGATGGGCAGCGCGTCCGACAGGGTCAGCAGCAGCCCCGCCAGCGCCAGGCCGGTCGAGGCCGACAGCATCATGCCGCGGCCGTGGCGGTCGGCCAGGCGGCCGAAGTACGTGGACGCGAAGATTCCGACCAGGTAGACCAGAAAGATGAAGCCGATGAAGGTCTGGCTCAGCGAAAACGGCGGCAGCAGCAGCCGGAAACCCACGTAGTTGTAGACCGCGACGAAGGCGCCCATGAGCAGGCCGCCCATCGCGAACAGCCCGCACAAGGGGCCATTCTTCAGGTGCGCGCCCGCGCCGGCCCGGACATCGCCCAGCACGCCCGACCACCCCTGCCCGCGCCGGGGCGCGAATCGGCGCGACGCCGGCAGCAGCCACACGAAGGCCACGGCGGCCAGGATGCCCAACAGCCCCAGCGTGCCCATGGCCGCCCGCCATCCGAAATGGTCGGAGACCAGGCCGGTGATGACACGGCCAGACAGCCCGCCGAAGGCGCTGCCGCTGATGTACAGGCCCATCGCGAAACCCAGCGTGCCGGGTTCGACCTCTTCGGCCAGATAGGCCATGGCGACGGCCGGCACGCCGCCCATGGCCACCCCTTGCAGCGCGCGCAGCGCCAGCAGGCTGTGCCAGTCGGGCGCCACGGCGGCAATCGTGCCCAGGACGGCCGAGGCGAACAGCGACAGGGCCATGATGCGCTTGCGCGGCAGGGCCTGCGAAAACAGGCCCACGAAGAAGATGGCGATCGCCAGCAGGCCCGTGCACAGCGACAGCGCCAGGCTACTCTGGGCGGGCGACACATTGAAGGCGCTGGTGAACAGCGGCATCAGCGGCTGCACGCAATACAGCAGTGAAAACGTGGAAAACCCGGCGGCGAACAAGGCCCATTGCGCCCGGCGCAGTCCGGGCATGCCTCGGGTCAGGTAGCCGGATGCCGACGCCGGGGCGGCATCGGGTTCGGGTGAGGAGCTTGCAGAGGGGGTAGACATCGTGATTCTCGAATGACAACGGGCCGCGAGCCCGTGAAGACAAGGTAGACTTTTCATCTTCATATGTCCAATATATGAAACCAACCCCGTTCATATTTAAAAAAGATGGAACTGCGTCACCTGCGTTACTTCACCGCCGTGGCCGAAGAACTGCATTTCACGCGGGCGGCGGCGCGCCTGGGCATCGGCCAGCCGCCCCTGAGCCAGCAGATCCAGCAGCTGGAACGCGAGATCGGCACGCCGCTTTTCCTGCGCCTGCCCCGGGGCATCGCCTTGACCGAAGCAGGCGCCCAGTTTCTGGAGGACGCCCGCGCCATCCTGGCCAGCGCCGACCGCGCCGTCGACCTGGCCCGCCGCCTGGGGCGCGGCGAACGCGGCGCGATCACCGTGGGCTTTACGGCATCGGCCGTGTTCCATCCCTACCTGCCGCGCGCCATCCGCGCGTACCGGGACCGCTATCCGGACGTGCGCGTCACGTTGACCGAGAGCAACACCGTGACGCTGCTGCGCGGACTGCGGTCAGGTGACGTGGACGTGGCGTTCGTGCGCCCGCCGTATGTGCTGGACGCGGAGTTCGAATCCGAACGCGTCCTCGATGAGCCCATGCTGGTCGCCCTGCCGCCCGACCACCCCCTCAGCCGCAAGCGCGGCGTTCCCATCGCGGCGCTGGCCAACGAGGACTTCGTGCTGTATCCACGCCCCATCGGCGCCGGCCTGTACGACGCGATCCAGTCTGCCTGCCTGCGCGCCGGCTTTGCGCCGCGCGTCATCCAGGAAGCCCCGCAGATGGCGTCCATCGTGAGCCTGGTGGCGGCCGGCGTGGGCATCTCCATCGTGCCCGCCGCCATGCGCCACATGGGCGCGCAGGGCATCGAATACCGTCCCATCAAGGGCGACGCGCCGCACGCCCTGCTCGACATCGCCTATCGGCGCCACGACCGCTCGATCGCGGCGGAAAATGCCGTCGCCATGCTGCGCCGTCTGGCGCACCCGGAACTCGCATAGACCCCGAGCAAGGCCGACCGGTATCGCCCTGTCGCGTTTGTCATCTTCTGTAAACCTCGGCGCGCGGCCGCACGTTAAATTCTCGCGCTGTCGCCGATGCGTCCCCCACCCAGGGCGGCATCCGGCCGCGATCAACCTTTTAGAGGTGTCCCCTTGCGACGTACCCTCCTGGCCCTGGCCATTGCAACGCTTCCCGGCCTTGGCGCCGCCGCCGGATTGGCGTCCTCCATCGGCGCGGTGACCGTCTATCAAGACCGCGCCGTCGTGACCCGCGCGGCCAGCAGCCAACTGCCCGCCGGCGAACACGAGCTGGTGCTGGAAAAGCTGCCTGCCTCGCTGCAGGAGAATTCGCTGCAGGTGTCGGCAAAGAGCACCGGCCAGGCCACCTTGCTGGACGTGAAGGTGCGGGACGCCTATCAGGCCGATGCGGCCAACGAGCGCGTCAGGAAGCTGGACGAGCAGATCCGCAAGCTCGAAACGCGGCAGGCCGAGCTGGACGACGAAGCCGCCGTGCTGGACAACCAGCGCGAGCTGGTGCTGATGATGCAGCGCGGCGCGACGGAACCGGCCAAGGACGGCGCGCGCCTCACGCTGGACGAACTGAAGGCGATACAGACGCTGAGCGCGGATTCGCTTGCCAGGACGCTGGCGGCCCTGCGCCGCGTCGCCGAACAGAAGGATGCGCTGGACCGCGAACTGGCCGCGCTGCGCAGCCAGCTCGCCCAGGAGCGCGGCGAACTCGGCCGGCGCAGCAAGACCGTCACGTTGCGCGTCAACCTGGCGCAGGCGGGCAAGCTGGACCTGGCCGTTTCCTATGCCGTCGCGGGCGCGCGCTGGACGCCGTCGTATGACGCGCGCCTGCGTCCCGCGGACCGTAACGTGGACCTGGGCTACTTTGGCGTCATCCGCCAGAACACGGGCGAAGACTGGAACAACGTCAAGCTGACCCTGTCCACCGCCAGGCCGTCACTGGGCGGCGGCGCGCCGACCCTGCAGCCGTGGATCATCGATGTGGCAGCCCCGCCGCCGCCTCCCCGTCCCGCAGCCCTTATCGCGCCCGCCCCGCCGATGGCGGCGATGGAAATGCAGGCCAAGCGCGCGCCGCGCGGCAAGGCCATGGAAGACGCCGCGGCCCCCATGCCGGAACCCGATATGGAAGCCATGGACGTGTCCGCGGCCCAGGTCCAGAACGCCCCGACCAGCGCATCGTTCCAGATCAAGAGCCCGGCAACCCTGCCGTCCGACAACTCCACGCAGCGCGTCGCGATCGCCTCGTCCACGCTGCCCGCCACGCTGCAGTATCAGTCCACGCCCGCGCTGCGCGAAGCCGTCTTCCTGACGGCGCAGGCCAGCAACACCACCGACATTCCCTTCCTGGCCGGTCCGCTGAATACGTTCCTGGACGACGCGTTCGTCGCGTCCAGCGCCATGAAGGCAGTGATGCCCGGCGAGAAGCTCGAACTGGCGCTGGGCGCCGACGACGGCATCTCCATCAAGCGCCAGCTCGTCAACCGGTACACGGAAAGCACGGGGTTTTCGGGCAGCGGCAAGCGCGTGACCTACGAATACAAGATCACCGTGAAGAACAACAAGGCCACCAAGGAACAGGTGTCTTTCAAAGACCGCCTGCCCATCTCGCGCAACGAGAAGATCGTGGTCAAGCTGCTTTCGCCCGCCGATCGGGACATCAAGCGCGAAGACGACGGCAAGCTGGTGTGGGACTGGGAACTGGAACCGGGCAAGTCGCGTGACACGGTGCTGAAGTTCTCGGTCGACTATCCGGGCGATATCGACGTATCCGGCATCTGAGGCAGCACGCCCGCCGCGCCGGCATCGCGCGGCGGCATTGCGCGCTTTCCGCAGCTTTCATTGCCGCCGGCAGAACTCGACGAAGGCCTCGGGTTCCAACGGCACCGAAATGCCATAGCCCTGGGCCACGTCGCAACCCAGTTCGCGCAGCAGTTGCACGTCGCGTTCCTGTTCGACGCCCTCGGCCACCACGCGCCGGCCCAGCACCCGCCCCATTTCGATGGCCGCCGCCACCACCGCGCGCGAGGCCGGCTCGCTGTGCATGTGCACGATGAAGTCGCGGTCTATCTTCAATTCGGTGAAAGGCATCGCCGAAAACAGCCGCATCGACGCGATGCCCGCGCCGAAGTCGTCCATCGCCAGCTCGAAGCCGCGCACCCGCAGCAGGTTCAGGCTGGACGACAGCGCCAGCCAGTCGGTCACGGGCTCGTCTTCGGTCAGCTCCACCTTGATCAGCCGGGCCGGCAGCCCCGCCTGCCCGACGCGCTGCTCCAGCAGGCCTGGCAGGTCGCGAGAGCACAGCGTGGACGCGGATGCATTGATGGAGATGGGCACGGCGATGTCCTCGTCATGCATCTGGCGCAGCACTTCAAGAACCCGGTCGGTGACGCGGCCGAACAGCATGCGGTCCAGGCCCAGCCGGTGCGCGGCGGGCACGAAGTCGGCCGCTGAAATTGCGCCGAGTTCCGGGTGGACCCAGCGCGACAAGGCCTCGGCGGCCACCACGCGGCCGGTGGACAGGCTCATCTGCGGCTGCAGCACCACGCTCATGCCCGCGCCGGACACCAGCGCCTGCCCGAGCGCCGCTTCCATCACGTCGCGCCGCACCGACTTCTGCCGATGCGGCGAGGCCGGATCGCCGTCGTCGATGCTGTGCAGCGCTGTCTTGATGGCCTGCTGCATGGCGCTGCGCCCCACCGGCTTGGACAGCGCCTGGGCAGAGGGGCAGCCCGCCTGCAAGGCCAGGCGCACATGGGATTGGAGCAGCTCGTCGCTCAGGCTGCTGATCCAGATGATCGGGGGCATGCTTTTCAGCCGCCCCGCATCCACCAGCCGGCGCAGATCGTTGGGCAGGCGCGTGCCGTCGCCCTCGCCCATCACGATGTCGCTGATCAGCACGTCATAGTATTGGCGTGTCAGCGCGCTGACCGCTTCGATGCTGCTGCCCAACCCCGCCACGCGGCGAAACCCCAACGCCAGCAGCATGTTCTGCAGGTAAGCGCGCTCGACGGGGTGGTCTTCGACGAGAAGAATCCGTCGGGTCGCTCCAGCATCGGATTTTGGCATTGCTGACCGTCCTAATCTGCATAGGGCGGGCCTTTGCAGGCGACCGCTTGGATAACGTGGATCAATGCTACGGCATCCGCGCGGAACGTGTCTTGATTGCTAACGGGTTAATGCAATTTCATCTCCGATAGGCGTAAGGGGGGCCGCGATCCGCCGGACGGACGCAGCCCTCGGTCACGCCCGTTTGGCGCCAGTGCGATAATGATGGACTTTCCCGCATCTACGGCACGGAGCTTCCCTTGACCCGCATTGACGACCCCCTGCACGACCGCGAGGTCGGCGCGGCCGACGCCACCCAGGACAACACGCGCACCGACGACACCCGCATCAGCGCGGTGCGTCCGCTGATTTCACCCGCGCTGCTGCAGGACGAGCTGCCGGTTTCCGCCGCCATCCAGACGCTGGTCGAGCAAAGCCGCGCCGGCATCGCCGACGTGCTGCACGGCCGCGACGACCGCCTGGTGCTGGTGGTTGGCCCCTGCTCCATCCACGACCATGGCCAGGCCATGGAATACGCGCGGCGCTTGCGCGACGCCGCCGAACAGCACAAGAAAGAACTGCTGATCGTCATGCGCGTGTACTTTGAAAAGCCCCGCACCACCGTCGGCTGGAAGGGCTATATCAACGATCCGCGCCTGGACGGCAGCTTCCGCATCAACGAGGGCTTGCGCCGCGCGCGTGAGTTGCTGCTGGACATCAGCGGCCTGGGCCTGCCCATCGCCACGGAGTTCCTGGATCTGCTCAGCCCGCAGTACATCGCGGACCTGATCGCCTGGGGCGCCATCGGCGCGCGCACCACCGAAAGCCCCAGCCACCGCCAGCTCAGCTCGGGCCTGAGCTGCCCGCTTGGCTTCAAGAACGGCACCGACGGCGGCGTGCAGATCGCCGCCGACGCCATGGTGGCGGCCAGCGCCAGCCACGCCTTCATGGGCATGACCAAGATGGGCATGGCCGCCATCTTCGAAACCCGCGGCAACCAGGACACCCACGTCATCCTGCGCGGCGGCAAGCAAGGCCCGAACTACGACGCCGCCAGCGTGGACGCCTGTTGCGCCGCGCTGCGCGCCGCCGGCCAGCGTGAACAGGTCATGATCGACTGCTCGCACGCCAATTCCAACAAGTCGCACCTGCGCCAGGTCGACGTAGCCAACGACATCGCCGCCCAGCTCGCCCAGGGCGACACGCGCATCACGGGCGTGATGATAGAAAGCCACCTGGAAGAAGGCCGCCAGGACCTGAAGCCGGGCCAACCCCTGCGCCACGGCGTGTCCATCACCGACGCCTGCCTGGGCTGGAGCCAGACCGAGCCGGTGCTTGCCGCCCTGGCGCTTGCGGTGCGCCAGCGCCGCGAAAAAAACGCCGGGAACTGATCCCGGCCGGCGCGCCGGTCAGCGCCGAAGCCCGTACGGCGCCGGATCGAATTCCGGCGCCTGTCCCGTCATCAGGGCCGCCAGCAGCTTGCCGGTCACCGGCCCCAGCGTAAAGCCGTGGTGCGCGTGCCCGAACGCCATCCACAAGCCCGGATGGTTGGGCGCGGCGCCGATCACGGGCCGCATATCCGGCATGCAGGGACGGCACCCCATCCACGGCTCGCGTTCCACCGCCTGGCCCAGCGGCAGCAACTGGCCCGCCAGAGCGCGGGTGCGCTGGATCTGAACGGGCGACGGCGGCGCATCCCTGGGCGCGAATTCCGCGCCCGTCGTCAGCCGCACGCCCAGCGTCATGGGCGTCACCACGAAACCGCTTTCGATATCCGCCACGGGACGCGACAGGCTTGCCCCGCCCTCCAGCGCAAAGTGCTGGTGATAGCCGCGCTTGACGGCCATGGGGATGCGGTAACCCAGCGGACGCAAGACGTCCGGCGACCACGGCCCCAGCGCCACGACCACGTCGCTCGCCTCGATCAGGCCCAGTACGCCCTGCACCCGCCAGCCCTTGCCCGCGGCCTGCAGGCTGCGCGCGTCGCCGCGCACCAGCTGCCCGCCGCGTCGCTGGAACAAGGCGGCATAGCCCCGCGTCACCGCGCCCGGGTCGGACACGCTGACCGGATCCCGCCAATGCACGGCGCCCGCCATCACGGAACTCAACGACGGTTCCAGGGCGGCCAGCGCCCGGCGGTCCAGCACCTGGTGGTTCAAGCCGTAGGGCGCGAGCGCCTCGGCGTGGGCGATCACGCGCGCCAGGCCGGCCTCGGTGCGCGCGCCGTCGATCCAGCCATCGCGGCGGAACAGGTGGGAGATCCCGGCATCGTCCTTCAAGGCGTCGTGCTCGGCCACGCTGCGCTCGATCAGGGGCAACATCGCCGCGGCCGCCCGCGCCAGGCGCTCTGGCGACGAATGCCACCAATAACGCAGCAGCCACGGCGCGACCCGCGGCAGAAAACGCGGGTGATAGCTGACGTCCGGCGTGTTGTTGCGCGCATACCGCCAGAGCTTGCGCCACTCGCGCGGAAAGGCGTAGGGAATGACGCTTGCCCGCTCGATCAGCCCGGCATTGCCATAGCTGGTTTCCTCGCCCGGTCCGCGCCGGTCGAGCAAAATCACGGAGCGGCCTCGGGCCTGTAGATGCAGGGCTGCGCTTACGCCCACGATGCCCGCGCCAAGGACCACCACATCGGTTTTCATGCGCCGCATTCTGCGCCCCGCGCCGATGTTCGGCAAGGCCGCCGAAGCGTAGAATTCTCCGCTTCCGCCGCCCGAGGATTCCGCCATGACCTTGCCCGCTCCGCAGCCCGTCACGCTTACAGGCGACATCGTGCGGCTCGAGCCGCTGGCCGCGCACCACGCCGAGGCGCTGGCGCGCATCGGCCTGCATCCGGATCTCTGGCGCCTGCAGCCGGAACCCGTCGCCACCCTCGAAGACATGCAGCGCTATGTGGACCGCGCGCTGGCGGACCAGCGATCCGGCACCTGCCTGCCCTTTGTCATCGTGCAGCAAAGCACGGGACAGATCATTGGCGCCACGCGCTACATGGATATCGCGCTTGCCCACCGCCGGCTCGAAATCGGCGCCACCTGGCTGACGCCGGCCAGCCAGCGGTCCGGGGCGAACACGGAAGCCAAATTTCTGCTGTTACAGCACGCTTTTGAAACAATTGGTATCATGCGGGTCGTGTTCAAGACGGAGTTGAGCAATACGCAATCGCGGCAAGCGATACTCCGGATCGGCGGCGTCGAAGAAGGTGTCTTTCGCAAGCACCTCATCGCGCAATCGGGACGCACCCGCGACATGGTCTATTTCGCCATCCTCGACGAGGACTGGCCGACGGTGAAGGCGCGCCTGCTGGCGCGCATGCGCCATCCCCGATAGACCGGCGCGGTTTGTTCTTTACGCAGTCCCCCGGGCCCCGCGCCCTTTCCGCATTTTCCCAGTCAGGTATGGATCGTTCTCGCACCGTCCCGGCCGCGCCGGCTTCCTTCTCCAGCGCCCGCCACAGCATTTTTATCTACACAGAAGAACAGCGCGGCAACCAGATGGTCGAATCGCTGGTGCTCGGCATGATGTCGGATGTCTCCGGCTCCGAGAAACTCATCGTCGTGCAGGATCCGTTCAGCAGCGTCAAGTTCATCTACCGCATCGACCACGAAAGCAGCAACCTTGACGCGGCCGCGATCACCGAGCACGACGAGGCCGCATTCAACGGCAAGAACTCCGTGGAAATCAACGCCATGTCCTATCGCCTGGGCACCGCGGAGAACGCCATGAAGCTGTTGCGCGGCAAGACCCACTGGATTCAGGACAAGGGGTCGGTGCTGTCGGTGCTGCTGCAGAATGCTGCTGCGCGCAAGACGCGCTTCGCGCCGGCACGCATAGAACGCGACCGCATGCGCAAAGTGCCCCAGGGCGTGCCCGTGGAACTGCTGCCTACATAAAACGGACAGTATCCACAGGCTTTTTCTTATCCACAATTTCTGTGGATAAGAAAAAGCCAAACGCACGGCTGATGGCCTTTCGGGCGACGCCGGACGGCCTGCTCAATTTTTGACCATCCCTGTCTGTGTCCCTGCGCGGATGGCATCCCGGATTCATGCCGCGCCGCCGCATCGGTGATGATGATATTCTGCGCTGGCGCCGACGACACGACACATCGCGCGCCCCCAACCTGCCGTGCGCACCGCGCGGGCAGAGTTTCCTCCTAGAAGAAGCCGTAGCATGATTAGAGCGGAAAGCATGATTGTCCTTGGAGCGCCTCCCGCGGAACCGCGGGCGCACGTGGCGCCGTGACGATCATCGTCGTCGATGACCACGGGGATTGGCGCGACACCATTGCCGAATACATCCACGATCTCGGCCTGGACAAAGCCATACTCACCGCCGGGTCGCTGGCCGAGCTGGACCAGCTTTTGCTGACCGTGACGCCGGGCATCCTCGTTCTTGACGCGATGCTGCCGGACGGCGACGGCCTGGCCCGCGTCTCTCATCTGCGCACGACCTATCCCTCGATGGGCATCATCATGCTCACCGGCCGCTTGCTGAGCGAGGACAAGGTCTCCGGCCTGAGCCTCGGCGCGGACCACTACCTGACCAAGCCCGTGAACCTGGCCGAGCTGGGCGCCACGCTGGTGTCGCTATCGCGCCGCCTGCGCGTCGTGCCTCCGGCGGACACCGAAGACGAGGAGTCCGACGCGTGGCGCTTCGACCCCGCGCGCCGCACCCTCGTGTCCCCGAAGCAGGTCTGCGTGGACATCACCGACACCGAAAGCCGCCTCATCGGCGCGCTGATCCAGGCCGCGCCGCTGCCCTTGTCGCGAGGCCGCCTGGTCGAGGCGCTGGGCGCCAGCGCCGAAGCCTACGACACCCACCGGCTGGACGCGCACATGCACCGGCTGCGCCGCAAATTGCGGGCGCAGGCGGGCGGCGACATGGGCATACGCACCGTGTACGGCGTAGGCTATGTCTGCACCACACCCGTGACCATCGTCGGCGGTCTTCCCAAGCCCTGAAAGAAACGTCCCCATGAACGCTCCCATCCGCCCCCGCCGTTCCGTCCTGTACATGCCCGGCGCCAACGCGCGCGCGCTGGACAAGGCCCGCAGCTTGGACGCAGACGCCCTGATCCTGGACCTGGAAGACGCCGTCGCGCCCGACGCCAAGCAACAGGCCCGCGTCCAGGTCGCCGCGGCCCTGCGCGAAGGCGGCTACGGCCGCCGCGAGTGCATCGTCCGCATCAACGCGCTGGACACCGGCTGGGGCCTGGAAGACGTGCGCGCCATTGCGCGCGCCGGCGCCCACGCCGTGCTGCTGCCCAAGGTGCAGTCGGCCGCGCAGCTGGCCGAGCTGGCGCAAGCCCTGGACGCGGCGGGCGCCCCGCCGGACCTGCCGCTGTGGGCCATGGCCGAGACGCCCTTGGGCTTTCTGCGACTGGATGCCATCGCCGGCGGCCATCCCCGGCTGGCGGCCATCGTCGTCGGCACCTCGGACCTGGTGAAAGACCTGCACGCACGCCACACGCCGTCGCGCGAGGAAACGCTGCTGGCCCGCTCGCTGGCCGTGATGGCGGCGCGCGCGCATGGACTTGCCGCGCTGGATGGCGTGCACCTGGACCTGAACGACGGCGCCGGCCTGGCCGCCGCCTGCCGGCAGGGGCGCGACCAGGGCTTCGATGGCAAGACGCTGATCCACCCCAGCCAGATCGCGGCGGCCAACGCCGCGTTCGCCCCAAGCGCCGACGAACTGGCCAGCGCGCGCAGGCGCCTGGATGCCTGGCGGGCCGCGCAGGCCGCGGGCATGGGCGTGGCCGTGGTTGACGGCGCGCTGGTCGAGAACCTGCACGCGCAAGAGGCCGAACGCGTGCTGGCGCTGGCTGCCGCCATCGGCGCGCAATAACGCGGTTTCGCGCGGCATCCTGCCCCCGATCCGGGCTACCGCTGCGCAGGCGCGCCCGGCCCGGTACAATACGGCCCACGAGCGGTCGGCTTGCCCGCCCGTTCAGCCCTTCGCGCCTGGCGTCTTTTCACTCGCGCGCGATCCCGCCCCGGTTCCCTTTTTTTGCGCCGCCTCTTGTGGCGGGAGCCTTGCCGCGCGCCTGCCGCGCCCCCCCTGCCCCTAGATTCATGATCCGCTTCCAACAAGTTTCACTCATGCGTGGCGTCAAGCCCTTGCTCGACAAGGTCGACCTGCTGCTGAACCCCGGCGACAAGATCGGTCTGATCGGCGCCAATGGCGCCGGCAAGTCCAGCCTTTTCGGGCTGCTGCGCGGCACGCTGCACGCCGACCAGGGCGACCTCGACTACCCCGCGAGCTGGCGCATGGCCTATGTCGCGCAGGAGACCCCCGCGCTGGACCGGCCCGCCATCGAATACGCCATCGACGGCGACGTGACGTTGCGCCGCCTCGAAGCGGAACTGGCCGCGCTCGAAGCCGAGCCCGAGAGTGCCGAGAATGGCCTGCGGATGGGCGATATCTACGCCGCGCTGGCCGATGCCGACGCCTACACGGTGCACTCGCGCGCCGAACAACTCCTGACTGGCCTGGGCTTCACCCAGGCGCAGATGCACCTGCCGCTGACCAGCTTCTCCGGCGGCTGGCGCATGCGCCTGAACCTGGCGCAGGCGCTGATGTGCCCGTCCGACCTGCTGCTGCTGGACGAGCCCACCAACCACTTGGACCTGGACGCGATCATCTGGCTGGAGGATTGGCTCAAGCGCTATCCCGGCACGCTGATCGTCATCTCGCACGACCGCGACTTCCTGGACGGCGTGGTCAACGTCATCGTCCACATCGACGAGCGCAAGCTCAAGCGCTATTCGGGCAACTATTCGTCCTTTGAACGCCAGCGCGCCGCGCAACTGGAACTGGCGCAAGGCATGATGGAAAAGCAGATGCGCCAACGCACGCACCTGCAATCCTTCATCGACCGCTTCAAGGCGCAGGCCAGCAAGGCCCGCCAGGCCCAGAGCCGGATCAAGGCCCTGGCCCGCATGGAAGAGATGGCGCCCCTGCGCGCCGCCGCCGAATTCTCGTTCGAATTCCGCGAGCCGCTGCGCGCGCCGAATCCCTTGCTGACCATGGATACCGTCAGCGCCGGGTATCGCATCGAGGACGAAGAGACCCAGGCCGTTTCCGACAAGATCATCGTGTCGGGCATCAACTTTTCCCTGCAGGCAGGCCAGCGCATCGGCTTGCTGGGGATCAATGGCGCGGGCAAGTCCACGTTCATCAAGACGATCGCGGGCGAACTGGACACGCTGGCCGGCGACACGCAGTTCAACAAGGGCCTGTCCATCGGCTACTTCGCCCAGCATCAGGTCGAGATGCTGCGGCACGACGAATCCCCGCTGTGGCACATGGCCAAGCTCGCGCCCACCGTGCGCGAACAGGAGCTGCGCAATTTCCTGGGCAGCTTCAACTTCAACGGCAACATGGCCACCAGTTCCATCGCCCCGTTCTCGGGCGGCGAAAAGGCCCGCCTGGCGCTGGCGCTCATCGTCTGGCAGCGTCCCAACCTGCTGCTGCTGGACGAGCCCACCAACCACCTGGACCTGGAAACGCGAGAAGCGCTGACGACCGCGCTGGCGCAGTTCGAAGGCACGCTTGTGCTGGTATCGCACGACCGCCACCTGCTGCGCGCGACCACCGACCAGTTCATCATCGTCGCCGACGGCAACGTCAGCCCGTTTGATGGCGACCTGGACGACTACAAGGACTGGCTCTACAAGACCAAGCTGGCCGCCAAGGCCGCCTGATCGGATCTGGCACGCAGGCGGGGCCGGACGCGTTACAATCCCGCGCATTACGCGCGTCCGTCATCATCAGGCCTGCGCGGCAGCCTCCAACCACGTCCCGCTGTACGCGGGACGCGTTTTTTAGCGCTCTTAGATGCCGATCAAAGACCAACTATTTCTTGCCAGCCAGTATCTTGCGCCCCACCACCTGGTGTCGCGGTTCTTTGGATACGCATCCGACTGCCGCGAGCCCGCGGTCAAGAACTGGATGATCTCGCGCTTCGTCCGCAAGTACGGCGTGGACATGAGCGAGGCCTTGCAGGAAGACGCATTGGCCTATGACTGCTTCAATGACTTCTTCACCCGCGAACTGAAGGCCGATGCGCGGCCGCTGGACGACGAGCCCGGCTCGGTGCTCTGTCCGGCCGACGGCGCCATCAGCCAGATGGGCGCGATCGAACAGGGCCGCATCTTTCAGGCCAAGGGCCACAGCTACGGCCTGACCGACCTGCTGGGCGGCGACGCCGAACGCGCCGCGCCGTTCCAGGGCGGCCAGTTCGCCACCGTCTATCTGTCGCCCAAGGACTATCACCGCGTCCACATGCCCGCCGCCGGCACGCTGCGCGAAATGGTGCATGTGCCGGGCCGCCTGTTCTCGGTGAACCCCCTGACCGCCCGCAACGTGCCGCGCCTGTTCGCGCGCAACGAGCGCGTCGTCTGCATCTTCGACACCGAACACGGCCCGATGGCCGTCGTGCTGGTCGGCGCCATGATCGTGGCCTCGATCGAAACGGTCTGGGCGGGGCTGGTCACGCCCCACAAGCGCCGCGTGAAGTCCACCCGCTACGACGCCACCGCCCGCGCGCCCATCCACCTTGAAAAAGGCGCCGAGATGGGCCGCTTCAAGCTTGGCTCCACCGCCATCGTGCTGTTCGGCCCGGACAAGATCCGCTGGGCGGACACGCCCTCGGTGCTGGGCCCCGTGCGCATGGGCGAATTGCTGGCGTTGCCTGCCCACGCCTGAACCGGGGTTCTGCGGGACGCGGCCTGTCACCGTCTGGGCCAGGCTTTCGCAGGACGCGCCCGCCCCCGTCTGAGCAGGGCTTCGCAGGACGTAGCGTACGACCGACCGCCGCGCACGGTCGCCGTGCGGCCGGCGCCACTCCCCGCCTGCCGCTATTTCGCCAGAAGCGAAAAAGCCTTTCCGTATTTATTCGCTTTATGCGATGAAACGGCGTTGCTAGATTACGGGCTTTTGCCGGCCCGCCATGACTTCCACTGCCCTTCCCGCCGCTCCCTCCCGCGCAAGCGCACGCCCCTTGCCGCGGGCGCTTGGCCGCATGCTGTCCCTGGACGATTTCGAAGGCCTGGCCAGGCGGCGGCTGCCGCGTCCGATCTTCGGCTACGTCGCGGGCGCGGCGGAGGACAACCAGTCCCTGCAGGGCAACCGCCAGGCCTTCGCCCACTACGCGTTCACGCCGCGCGTGCTGGTGGATGTGTCCCGGCGCACGCAGCAGACCGAGCTCTTCGGCCGCGCCTACGCGTCGCCATTCGGTATCGCGCCCATGGGCATCAGCGCGCTGTCGGCCTATCGCGGCGATATCGTCCTGGCTCGCGCCGCGCGCGAGCAGAACGTTCCGGCCATCCTCAGCGGCACGTCACTGATTCCGCTTGAAGACGTCATCCGCGAGGCGCCCGGCACCTGGTTCCAGGCATATCTTCCCGGCGACCCGGCGAAGATCGACGCGCTGGTGGAGCGCGCGCGCCGCGCGGGCTACGAAACGCTGGTGCTGACCGTGGATATTCCCGTGTCCGCCAACCGCGAGAACAATGTCCGCACCGGCTTTTCCACGCCGCTGAAACCCAGCCTGCGGCTGGCCTGGGACGGGCTGACCCGCCCGCGCTGGCTGGCCGGGACGTTTCTGCGCACCTTGCTGGCCCACGGCATGCCGCACTTCGAGAACTCCTTTGCCACGCGCGGCGCGCCCATCGTGTCGGCGTCGGTGTTGCGCGACTTCACCGCCCGCGATCACCTCAGTTGGGATCATGTGGCGCGGATACGCCGGCAATGGCCCGGCACGTTGATCATCAAGGGCATTCTGCATCCGCGGGACGCGGCGCTGGCCCGCCGGCATGGCGTGGACGGCATCATCGTGTCCAACCATGGAGGGCGCCAGCTCGACGGCGCGGTCTCGCCCCTGCGCGCCTTGCCGGGCGTCGTCGCCCAGGCCGGCTCGATGACGGTGATGATGGACAGCGGCGTGCGGCGCGGCAGCGACGTACTGAAGGCGCTGGCGCTGGGCGCGCGCTGCGTATTCGTCGGACGCCCGTTCAATTACGCGGCGGCCGTGGGCGGCCAGGCGGGCGTGGAGCACGCGATCGGCCTGCTGCGTGCCGAAGTGGACCGCAACATGGCGATGCTGGGCATCAACCGCGTCCGCGAGATGGACGCCAGCTTCCTCTGCCCCGAAGGCGCGCAGCCGGGCTGAAGCGATCCCGGCGCTGCGCGGCGGCCGCGCGGGCATAGAATGGCGATTCCCTTGCTATCCGCGCGCCGGCCGATCGGCCAGGCGCAACCCCGCGCCCAGTGTCCCTACGCCAATCCTCGTTTTTCCTGCGCTTTCTGACCCTGGGCGCATTGGCCCACGTCTACGTGGGCGCCCGCCTGATTCCCGATGCCCTGCTGGGCGGCGAAGGTTCCGCCGCCGCCATTCTTGCGCTGGCGCTGTCCTGCGTGCTGATTCCGCTGGGGATGCTGGCACGCTCTTCCGTCCATCCGCCATGGGGCGACCGCATCGCCTGGGTCGGCCTGTTGGCGATGGGTCTGTTTTCTTCCTTGTTCGTGCTGACCGTGCTGCGCGACGCGCTGCTGCTGGTGGCATGGCTGGCCAATCTGCCGATAGGCGCCAGCCTGCCCTGGACGGCATGGCGCCGCGCAAGCGCATGGGCCGTGGCGGGACTGGCCTTGGCGGGTACGCTGGCGGGGTTGTACAACGCCCGCCGCCGCGCGCGCGTGGTGAACGTGGACGTGCCCATCGCGGGCCTGCCGCAAGACCTGGACGGCTTCACCATCGTGCAGATCAGCGACATCCACGTCGGCCCCACGATCAAGAAGCGCTACGTGCAAGCCATCGTCGACGCCGTTAACGAACAGCTCCCGGACATGATCGCCGTCACCGGCGACGTGGTCGACGGCAGCGTTGAACACCTTGCCTCCCAGGCCAGTCCGCTCGGGGAATTGCGCGCTCCATACGGCGTCTATCTGGTCACCGGCAACCATGAATATTATTCAGGCGCCGCCCCCTGGATTGCCGAGTTCCGCCGCCTGGGCCTGCGGGTGCTGCTGAACGAGCACGCGGTCATTCATCCCTCGGGCCTGCCCGTGGTGGTGGCCGGCGTCACCGACTACAGCGCCGGTTCTTTCGACCCGCAGCAGCGCAGCAGCCCCAAGGCCGCGCTGGCGGGCGCCCCTGCCGACGCGATGCCCAAGATCCTGCTGGCGCACCAGCCCCGCAGCGCGGCGGCCGCCGAGCCGCTGGGCTACACGCTGCAGCTATCGGGCCATACGCATGGCGGGCAGTTCTTCCCGTGGGGGTTCTTCGTGCGCTTCCAGCAGCCCTACACGGCGGGCTTGCACCGGATGGGCAAGATGTGGATCTATACCAGCCGCGGCACCGGCTACTGGGGCCCGCCCAAGCGGCTGGGCGCGCCTTCCGAGATCACCCGCCTGCGCCTGCGCGCCGCACCCGCCCGCTGATCCCGGCTCTGCGCCGCCTGCTGATCCGGCCTCGGCTCCGCCCGCCGCCGCTTGCGGCGCGGCCGGCGCGGATTCAGGCCTCGTCGGGCAGCGGTCCGCGCTCCAGATAGCTGGTCAGGGCGATGTCGCTGGTCGTGTTGGTGATGCCCTCGATCTGGTGAATGCGCGCCAGCAACAGCTCCAGCGCCTGCGTGTCGCGCACGCGCACCTTGAGCAGCATGGCGCTCTTGCCCGTGATGGTGTGGATCTCTTCCACCTCGGTCAGCTCGGCCAGCCCCAGGACCTGCTGCGTGATGGTCCAGTTGTTCGTATCGACATGCACGAAGGCGAGCAGCGGCCGGCCGATCTTCGCGCCGTCCAGCTTGGCGGCGATGCCCTTGATCAGCCCATCGCGCTTCAGGCGCTTGACCCGTTCATGCACGGCGGGGGCCGACAGGTTCAACACCTTGCCCAGTTCCGCGTAACTGGGAGAGGCGTCATCCGCCAGCAGCGTCAATAATTTTCGGTCGCGGTCGTCTAGGTCTGACATTGGAATCACATGCTGCCGAACGGCATTCGAACTTTTATGGGATAAGGGGCGATCAGCGTTAACCCTTATTTTATTCCAATAAAACCGTTGGACGCCGCGACGGAGCCCCCACGGCGGGGCGCTCGTGCCCATATGATTGAAAACGTTTGACCCACGCGCCTCGGCCACGCCCAGCGCCGCGGCGTTGGGTTTGCCCCGGCGCCTGAACGGGCACCGGGCGGGCGCCAGCCCGATCCCGGGCTTACCAGGGGAAGGTGATCAGGTCCCCGTAAAGCCGCTTCAGCGTGCGCTTCACTTCCGGGGAGTTCTGGTAGATGGCGATGAACTTCAGCAAGCGCGGATCCTGCGCCTTTTCCGGCGTGGTCACCCAGCGGATGGCGTAGCGGCGGATGCTGTCCGGGTCGGTGTTGTCGAACGCCAGGCCGTCCTTTTCATTCAGTCCCGCTTGCTTGGCGAAGGTGGTGTAGGTCACCGAGGCCGTCACGTCGTCGAACGTGCGCGCCGACTGCGAACCTTCGATCTGGACAAACTTCAGGTTCCTGGGATTCGACACCACGTCCTGCAGGGTCGCCTGATGCGCCACGCCCGGCTTGAGCTTGATCAGCCCGATCGATTCCAGCAGCAGCAAGGCGCGGCCCGTGTTGACCGGGTCGTTCGGCACCGCGATGGTGGCGCCGTCGGGCACCGCTTCGCCCTTCTTCAGCTTCTTGGAGAACAGGCCGATCGTGGTGGAATACCCATAGGCGATCGGGGTCAGGTTGGCGCCGCGCCGCTGGTTGAACAGTTGCAGAAAGGGCTCGTGCTGGAAGAAGTTCGCGTCCACCGAGCCGTCGGCGACGGCGATGTTGGGCAGCACCCAATCGTTGAACTCCACCAGCTTGACCTCCAGCCCCTCATTCCTGGCCTGGGCGATCGCCTGCTCGGTGGCTTCGTTGGCCACGCTGGGAATCACGCCGATCCGCAGGGGCTTTTCCTGCGCCATCGCGGTCGCGCCAGCGGCCAGCCCCAGCGCGGCCACGGCCGCGCCGCGCGTCAGTGTCAAAAGTAGTCGGTGCAAAAGCATGTAGGCCATCCAGGGATAACGGAACGCCGGACGACGGCCGGCACAGGCGCTATTGTGCAGCAGCCCGGCGCCGCCCCGCCGAAAAGCCTTTGTCACGCAATGGCAATGCCATGGCCGCGCCAGCGGCGCTAAGATGGCTGCATCACGCCCTAGGGAGATGCTCATGAGCGCGGTTCTGACCACCCTGCCCGGCGCGCGGTCCGCTGCCCGCCACCGCGACCAGGTCGAAGACCAGCTTGGCGCGCACAACTACCATCCGCTGGACGTCGTGATCGCGCGCGGAAGCGGCGTCTGGCTGTATGACGTGGAAGGCCGCAAATACCTGGATTGCCTGGCGGCCTATTCGGCGGTCAACCAGGGCCACTGCCATCCGCGCATCCTGGCCGCGATGACCGAACAGGCGCAAAAACTGACGCTGACGTCGCGCGCGTTTCGCCATGACCAGATGGCGGGCTTCTACGAAGACCTGGCCCGCCTGACCGGCGCGCACAAGATCCTGCCGATGAACAGCGGCGCCGAGGCGGTGGAAACCGCCATCAAGGCCGTGCGCAAATGGGGTTACGAGGTCCGCGGCGTGCCCGAGGGCCAGGCCGAGGTCATCGTCTGCGCCAACAACTTCCATGGACGCACGCTGGGTATCGTCGGCTTTTCCACCGACCCCGACGCCTATGGCAGCTATGGCCCGTTCGCGCCCGGCTTCAAGGTGGTTCCGTTTGGCGACTACGCCGCCTTCGACGCCGCCATCACCCCCAACACCGTCGCCTTCCTGGTCGAACCCATACAGGGCGAAGCCGGCGTCGTGATACCGCCCGCGGGCTATTTCACCAAGGTCCGGCAGCGCTGCACCGAACAGGGCATCACCTTGATCCTGGACGAAATCCAGACCGGCCTGGGACGCACGGGCAAGCTGCTGGCCGAAGAGCACGAGGGCATCGAAGCGGACGTCACCCTCATCGGCAAGGCGCTCTCGGGCGGCTTCTATCCCGTATCCGCGGTGCTCTCCAACGCCGACGTGCTGGGCGTGTTCCAGCCCGGGCAGCATGGCAGCACCTTCGGCGGCAATCCACTGGCCTGCGCCATCGCTCGCGCGGCGCTGCGCGTGCTGACCGAGGAAGGCATGATCGATAACGCGGCGCAGGTCGGCGCCTATTTCCTGGAACGCCTGCGCGCGTTGCCGGGCCCCGTCCGCGAAGCGCGCGGGCGCGGATTGATGCTGGCGGTCGAACTGGAGCCCGACGCGGGCGGTGCGCGCCTGTGGTCCGAACGCCTGCTGACACGGGGCATGCTGGTCAAGGACACGCACGGCCACACCCTGCGGCTGTCGCCGCCGCTGATCGTGACGCGCGAGCAGGTCGACTGGGCCTGCGACCAGCTGTCCGCGGTACTGTCCGCCCACTAAAGCCCCTGCGCCCACGCACGGGCGCTTGCCCCTTTCGGAGTATCACTTGCAGAACAAAGCCATGCTGCCCGCCCAGATCACCCTGATCGGCGCGCCCACGGATATCGGCGCGGGCGCCCGCGGCGCATCGATGGGACCGGAAGCCTTGCGCGTGGCGGGCCTGGGCCCGGTCATCGAAGCCCTGGGTTTTCAGGTAATGGATCTGGGCAACCTGCCCGGCCCCGCCAATCCCTGGCTGCCTCCGGTGGATGGCTATCGCCACCTGGAGGAAGTGGCCGCGTGGAACCAGGCGGTGCACGACGCCGTGCACGGCGAGCTGGCGCTGGGCCGCCTGCCCGTGCTGCTGGGCGGCGACCACTGCCTGGGCATCGGCTCGATCAGTGCCGTGGCGCGCCACTGCCGCGCGGCCGGCAAGAAGCTGCGCGTGCTGTGGCTGGACGCCCACGCCGACTTCAATACCAATGCGCTGACCCCCACCGGCAACATCCACGGCATGCCGGTGGCCTGCCTGTGCGGCTACGGGCCCGCGCCCATCACGGGCATGTCGGGCCAGACGCCCGACATCGATCCGGCCTGCATCCGCCAGATCGGCATCCGCAGCGTGGATCCGGGCGAAAAACGCCTGGTCCATGAAGCCGGGCTGGAGGTCTTCGACATGCGCTACCTGGACGAGATGGGCATGCGCGCCACGATGGAGGCCGCGCTGGCGGATCTGGACGCGGGCACCCACCTGCACGTCAGCTTCGACGTGGACTTTCTGGATCCCGAGATCGCTCCGGGCGTGGGCACGACGGTGCGCGGCGGCCCCACCTATCGCGAGGCCCAACTCTGCATGGAAATGATCGCCGACACCGGCCTCATGCGTTCGCTGGACGTGGTGGAACTGAATCCCGCCTTCGACGTGCGCAACAAGACCGCGGAACTGGCGGTGGACCTGATCGAAAGCCTGTTCGGCAAATCCACGCTGGTGCGCCGCGGCGCCTAGCTGAAACCCTCGCGGTCCCGCCGGATCGCGTCGGCGGCCTGGCGCAGGTGATGCAGGTTTTCTTCCCGGCGTTCCCAGACACGCGGCGTCGGTCCGGCCATGCATAGCGCATACCATTCGCCCCCCAGGTCCAGCGCCACCGCCAGCCCCGTCAGGTCAGCCACGCTTTCTCCTACGTTCGAGGCCCAGCCCTGGCCCGCCGCGCGCTCCACATCGGCCAGCAGCGCATCGCGCGTGACCAGGGTGTTGTCCGTATAACGGATGTATTGCGCGGCGGCCAGCACGTGTTCGCGGGCGGCGGGCGGCAAACGCGCCAGGATGGCCTTGGCCACCGAACTGGTGTGCAGGGGCCGGCGTTCGCCAGGCCGCGCGGCATAGTGCACGGGTTGCGTGGACTCCACCACATCCAGGAACAGCACGCCGCCGTCCTGGATCTTGCCCAGCATCACGGTTTCATTGGCCGCGTCGCGCAAGGCCGCAAGCCGTGGACGCACCTGCTGCAGCCAGGGATCGCCCGCCAGGATCTGCGCGCTCAGGCCGTGCAGCTTGGCGGTCGGGTAGTAGCCGCCCCGGCGCCGCACCTCGTACAGATAGCCCCGCGCCACCAGCGTGCGCACCAGCGCCAGGCAAC
>RCUK01000073.1_pt1 | contig 122623 bp, 92 predicted proteins | sample 2166381 | NCBI WGS metagenome assembly RCUK01 (sample SAMN09932809, study PRJNA488358) | compost metagenome | isolation source: compost soil in an enriched community | place: Germany: Experimental Botanical Garden | reverse complement strand
CCTTTAGAACAGCTTTGATCAGTACGTTCTCCAAAAGAGGACTGGATCTTTCCAATATCATTTCCAAGGAAGACGGTTTTACTTCAGTAAAGCATGTCCCTGTACGCTTGGAACAGAATGTCCTGATCCCTTTACAGTAATCTTTATCGGCAAAAAAAGCGCGCATCGAAAGGACTTCGTGCGCGCTGCTGTGGTTGGTTTAGGAAATTGCCGATTTAAAAGAAGGCAATAATCTTATTATTTATAGTTTGGATTCTGAATTAACACACCTGAGCTTTTCTCAATTTCTGTTTGTGGTAATGGCCAGCGGTAAAATTTGTCTTCAAAATGATAGGGCACCTTACTGTCTTTTACAGCATTGAGTACTTCGCCTGCGATATGCCAACGAATCAGGTCGTAATGTCGTAGTCCTTCGAAAGCAAGTTCAACCCTTCTTTCATGGCGGATACGGTCGCGCATTTTTTCCTTGGTATAACCGGCAGGGAACCCGGGCATCTGAACGCGGCTCCTCAGGGTATTCATGGCATCGTAAACCGATTGATCTGGCCCGGCGATTTCATTTTGTGCTTCGGCATACATCAATAACACCTCCCCAAACCGCAGTACTACAGCATCCTGTTGGCTCAATGTTGAAAAGCCAAAAGGTAAGTTGGCCGGATCCAAAAATTTCAGCACCCCATAACCTGTAGGCCGCGGATTGGACGGTGTATGGATCTTACCGCCGCCAAAGTCGGGATGATCCACAAAAATTGTTTTGCTCAAGCGCGGATCCCTATCTTTGAAGGGATTGGCTCGGTCAGTCAAGGGTGATTCACCATAAGGCAAACCATCTTTGCATTCATAGGTATCTACGAGGTTTTGTAAAGGTGAAGCAGCGATCCAATCGCCTAGGTACATGTCCCAAGGGGCTGTATTATTCGGTGCCAGAAAATTGACCGAAAAGATAATCTCGGTATTGTTCTTCTGTGTTGCATCACGAAAGACATTTTCAAAAGCCGTACTCAGGGTATACTCTTTCATGACATCGGTGCATAAGTCTTTTACCTCTTTCAAAATTGCTAAATCGGGCACCCCTTTATCACCGTAAGCCGCAAACAATAAAACCCGTGCTTTCAAGGCTTTTGCTGAACTTGCGGTCGCATGCCCCCCATTATTGAAATAAGGTTTAGCCGCTAAGTTAGCGATCCCAAAATCCAGATCAGCGCGAATCTGTTTTAGGATATTCTCCGCACTTTCCTTTGGCTGACGCTGATTCTCCAGACTGAGGGAAGTCAGCACAAGCGGCATCTCACCATAAATACTATACAATTGGAAATAAACAAAAGCACGGATAAAGCGGGCTTCGGCTTCCATATTTTTCTTCTCCCCATCATTCATATCGGAGCCGTTATAGCCCTGAAGCTTCTCGATCAGGCGATTGGCACGTCCTATTCCCACATAGGCATCGTTATAAATTCCGGTTTCATAGCCCCCTGTGGTCGGATTTAAATTCCCACCTACGATTTCATTGACGCTACCTGAGTTGAACTGATTGTAGCCATTGTCGGTCAAACAGTCCCGGAAAGGCATCCCATAGGAGAAAGTCTCACTCTGCAACGAGGCATATACACCGGCCAATGCATTATCAAAATCCGATTTTTTGCTAAAATAGTTGTCCGAAGCGATCTGATCCAAAGGATTGAGGTCCAAGGCACTGTTACAGGAACCCAAAAATAGTCCGGATAGCATCAACGCTGTTATAAATTTCTTTTTCATAGCACTTAGAAGTTAACTTGTACACCAAATGAATAAATCTTGTTTTGTGGATACTGCACCAGATCACCATTTCCATAGCGTTCAGGGTCCAAGCCTTTAAATTTGGTCGCAGTAAGGAGGTTATCACCCGAAAAATAAACCCGTAGGCGGTCAATTTTATATTTTTTCAACAGTCCTTCAGGTAAAGTGTATCCGAACACAAGATTTTTCAACCTGAAGTATGAAGCGTCCTGTATAAAATAGCTGGAAGCACGGCTGAATTTCTCCGGAGCACTCCAACCCCAATAAATACGGGGCATCGTTGTCGAGGGGTTTTCAGGTGTCCAACGGTCTAACCAATCTTTTGTCGGCGGGCTACCCTGTACAAATGGGGTTACTCCCCAGCCCGAAACATAGGATTTGACGCCATATACGCCTTGCAATAGAGCCGAAAAGTCAAAGCCCTTAAAACTTGCACTTAGATTAAAACTATAGTTCAGCTTTGGATCTACACCAGAAATAATTGTTCTGTCGTTCGCATCTATTTTTCCGTCCCCATTGACATCACGATACTTAAGATCTCCTGCCAGTGTATTATCATTAAACTGCTTAGGCGACCCCGCTACTTCGGCATCGGATTGAAATATGCCGATGACTTCGTAGGTATAAAAGCTGTCCATCGCATAGCCATTTTTTTTGATCGTATAGCCGCCGATTTCAGGCTCACCAAATTTGACCAGCTTGTTTTTGAAACGATCGAGGTTTGCACCTAGCTGATAACGTAAACCTTCCAATGCTCCCGTAGTAATCTGATTACGATAAGTAATTCCCAATTCAACACCTTTATTCTCGACAATTCCATCATTTACATAAGGAGCTCCCAAACCAACGATTGCAGTAATCTGTGACTGTCTTAGAATATCGGTCGTTCTCTTTTTATACCAGTCAAAAGTGATATCTAAATTTTTAAACAGACTCAAGTCCAATCCCACATCGGTCATCGTCGTTGTTTCCCATTTAATAATCGGGTTGTTTAATCCCTGTTGAGCAACACCTGAATTTAGCGTACTATTGTCAAAAGAATAATTTCCGGTAAGTCCCAATACGGGCTGATACGGATAGTTGCCGGTATTCTGATTTCCGAGTTGGCCCCAGGATCCACGGATCTTCAAATTATCCAACCAACCGGAAGCGAATTCCTTGACAAAAGATTCTTCCGATACACGCCAGCCTGCAGAGAAAGAAGGAAACGCTGCCCAACGGTTTTTACCGTAAAACTTGGAACTACCGTCGTAACGCATATTGGCTTCCAAGAGGTATTTCCCTTGATAATCATAGTTCAGTCGGCCGAAATAAGAGATCAGCGCCCATTGGTTGGCCGTTCCGTTTGCCCGTTGAATATCCGATCCTCCCGCATTTAATTCCGTTAGTGTATCGTCGACAAAATTCTGTCTGAAGCCCTGGAGGTAGGTATACTTACTTTTTTCAATGCTATATCCGGCCTGAGCTTTGAGGTGGTGTGCCCCAAACGCGCGATCATAGTTCAGGTAAGTAAATAAATTGGTGTATATCGTTTGCTGATCCTGATCCGTAAGGCCTTTTCCCAGATCCAGAGTTGTTCCGAGCGTGCCCGTATGGTAGTAATATTCATCCAACGTTGATTTATAATCCTTGTACTTGTCCATATTGAAATTATAGGCACCTTTGGTGTACCAGGAAAGACCTTTAAACAGCTGTACCTCCATCCAAGCCTGTAAATTGGCGGCATAGTCATCGGTATTGTAGGTGAATTTCCGATCCAATACCGCCATAGGATTTTTATTGTTGTACTCCCAGTCGTAAGCTTTGTACGTGTACCGTCCGCTACCATCCGGCAAAAATGGGCCATAAGTTGGTGCCTGCGACATGGCCGACAGGAAGAGGTCTTTGGATCCCCCTGGAATAGATTCGGTATGTCCTGTTTTGAGCAAGATATTTGTTCCGAATTTAATACCTTCCGAGATTTTGGTCGTCAGATTGAGGCGGGCGGAATAACGGTCGTAGTTAAAACCTTTGATCATTCCATCCTGATTGACGTAACCCAAACCAACATTAAAAGTTGTCTTCTCGTTTCCGCCCTGGATACCAAGATTATGGGTATAAGTCGGTTTAGTTTGGAAAATAAGCCCCAGCCAGTCCGTATTTGGGTATTTTACAGGATCGTTGCTGTTGCGATAGGCAGCGATCACATCGGCGGGATATAGACCATCGTTGAGATTGGAATTCTTACGCGCTTCGTTGTACAGTTCCATATACTGCGCCGAGTTGGTGATCAGATCAAACATTTTCGTAGGCTTATAGATACCTACATTTCCGTCATACTGGACGGTTGTTTTTCCCGATTTCCCTTGTTTTGTCGTGATCAGAATAACGCCATTGGCTGCACGCGAGCCGTAGATTGCTGCGGAGGCTGCATCTTTTAGCACACTGACATTTTCGATATCATTGGGATTGACGTCGGAGAATTTTCCCTGCACACCATCAATCAGCACCAGGGGATCCGATCCCGCGCCGCTAAAGGTGCCCTTACCACGAATGCGGATGGATACACCTTCATTGCCCGGTTCTCCCGACCCTTGATTGATTTGTACACCCGGGATTGCCCCCTGCAGCATGGAAGCTGTATTGACAACGGGTCGTTTGATCATATCTTTGCCACTCACTGTAGCCACGGCACCGGTTAGGTTTACTTTCTTTTGCGTACCGTAACCGACCACAACAACCTCTTCCAAACTCGACGAAGCGTCGTTCAGCTGCACATCCACGGTTCCCTCATTGGCAGCAACAGCCATTTCCCTGGTTTCAAATCCCAGTGAAGAGAACGTCAGTACGGCAGTTCCACCCGTCAGGCTGAGCTCGAATTGCCCCTGCTGATCCGTTTGTGTTTCCTGCGTTGTATTTTTGACCCGTACTGTCACACCGGGTAGCGGGCGCCCTGTATTGTCCAGCACTTTTCCTTTTATTGTACGCTGTTGACCTATCCCATCGAGGACGGCGGAAGGGGCTTTTTCTGTTGGGGCAAAACGACGGTCTGTCGTCCTTAGTGATGCTGCTGAGCCCGTGTAGGGTACAGCAATCGAAAGACAGAGTGCCATTATACTGGCCTCAGGACCGAAGGACAGGCCCTTGATCAAAGGCCATTGTCTTGTCTTTTCTGTTTTCATATTTACTTTTTTTGTTTATAAGGTGCTTTTATCTTGAAATTTTTGACACAAAGCATCCCCTATCATGCAAAAAATTGCATGATCCAATTCGGTTGAGGACGCTATGTATTGTTATTTTTCTTTTGTACGATAGGCGATCCAGTTATGATCTATACATACGTTAAGTTGTTGTGATTTGGGTGAATAAATCTGATAGTTCAGTATCTTACCATCTTTCCATTCCATATCTAGTGTGTGATTTCCCTTGATGCGCATGCCCCTTACCCGGCCTTCTTTTTTCCAGGCCTGAGGAACCGCCGGTAGAAGATACACCGTATCCTTATGGGACTGCACCAGCATCTCGGCAATGCCAGCTGCTCCACCAAAATTACCATCGATCTGAAATGGAGGGCCTGCTGTTAGCAAATTGGCGTAAACACCACCACCGGCGCCATAATTGATATGTGTATCGACACGTGGGGTCATGAGTTGCCGAAATAATTTATAAGCCCGTTCGCCTTCATGCAGTCTGGTCCAAAAGAGTAATTTATGGGCAATGGCCCAACTCGGTCCATCATCCCCCCGCACATCTAAGCTTTTTTTAGCGGCAAGCTGCCAGTCTGGATGTTCATCATAACGAATCAGATAGCCCGGATACAAACCGTACAGATGCGAGATATGCCGATGCTGTGGATCCACCTCTTCATAATCTTCGATCCATTCCATAATGCGGCCATCTTTGGCTAGTTGCACAGCTGGTGCTAAACGTTTCAGTTGCGCCGCAACCTGCGTTAAAAAAGGATCCGATTGTTTGCCCAATAATCCCGCTGCATAGGTAATATTTTCAAATAATTCACGTACGATCTGATTATCTATCGTTGGTCCCATCGTGACATTTGCCTGCTGCCCATTCGGGAGCTTGAAGGAATTTTCGGGAGATACAGAGGGCGAAGTCAACAACCAGCCCTTGGTTGGATGTTCGGTCAGGGCACTGGAGTAAAACTGTGCTGCTCCATAGAGAATCGGGTATATCCGCCGTAGATAGTCCATATCTTCGGTATAGAGGTAATGTTCCCAAAGGTTATTGCAGAGCCAGCCTGAGCCCGCATTGGCAATGCCCCAAGAAGCAGACTCTCCGGGTTCGGTATAGCCCCACACATTGGTGATCACATGGGCTACCCAGCCCGGTGCGTTATAATACGCTTTCGCGGTTTTTGCCCCTGGGGCCATAAGACCTTCCACAAGCCCCACCAAGGGTTCATTGAGCTCGCCCAGATTGGCCGCCCCGAGGTGCCAATGGTTCATCTGCACATTGATATCCAGGTGGTAGTCCCCATTCCAGGGTGTCTGAATCTGATTTGCCCATAAGCCCTGTAAGTTTGGTGGTAGCAAGCCTAAGCGCGTACTGCTGATACTAAGGTAGCGACTATACTGATAGAATAGAGCTGCTAATCCTGGATCCTGATCCGGTTCTTTACCAAAAACCACCAAACGCTCATCGGTCGGCAACTCATCTTTTGACTGACCCAATCGGAGCGACAAACGGTTGAACTTTGCCAAATAGTTTCGTAAGTGTTCGGCATACTGCTGGCTATAGGATTTTTTCAAAGCCTTTGCTAACGTTTCAGTTGTCGTACGCTCAAAATCCTTACCTTTAAAATCAGTATCTGTTGCCACGTAAATCAGCACTTCGTCAGCCTGTTGGATGACAATAGATTGTCCTTTTACAAGCTGTTTCCCTCCTTTTATCTGCGCGCGGACACGTGTTTTAAACTGCATTCCTTTACCGTCCACACCATTGTCCAATTGTCCTACCAAAACAAGCTCGCCATCCTCGGTCTTGGCAGTAGCCCTTTCGGGACGGTCAATCTTTATTTCCAAGCTAATCTGTCCTTTTTTGCTACTCTGTAAACGAATAACACCCAGGTCGTCAGCAAAGCTTGTCCAATATTCGCGGCTATACCTGACACCTTTGAGCTCATAGCTTGTTTTTGCCATCGCCTTATCGAGGTCCAATTCCCGGCGATAGTTCTGCACTGCGTTGAGATCCGTTTGTCCGTCAAAGGCAAGCATCAGATTGCCGAGCACTTGATAACAGCCCCATTGCTTGCCGCCCGATCCGGGGCCTTTGCAGATAAAATGCTGGTCTATCAGACGCTGAGCAAGGTCGTTTTTTCCGCTTTTGATCAGATTTCGAATACTATCCAAATACCTGCTGGCCTCATAATTATTGGCATCCTGAGGGCTTCCCGACCATAGGGTGATATCATTGAGCACAATATGGTCATTCTTCAATCCACCATCGGGCATCATACCAATTTTTCCATTGCCCAGGGGTAGGGTCTCCTCCCATTGTTTTGCCGGCTGCCGATACCAAAGTTTGCCGCCCTGCACTTGCCCAAATAAGTTGCCCGAAAAAAAGAAAACCACAAGCGTGCAAAGTAACTGACCTTTCCGAAGATTTATTTTTGATGATCTATTCATGTGGTTTTAATTTTTTGTCCAGTCATCGGTTCGGAAGGGAGATCCGGGTATCCCGGCTTCGTTGTATAAAGTCAGATCCGGGTTATCGGCCCAGCCGTAGCGCACTGCGACGGGCGACGGTACTTCTTTGGCAGATACGATCAGCTTATTTCCGACCTGTTTGACTTCTGCTGGATAAAAAACCTGATCGACACCAGCAATTGTAAAACTACCGTTGCGGTTATCCGCCCTGCTCAGCACAAGCTTTTTACCCATGGGGTTAAAGTTAAGCTCCATTTCTGTTCCTTTTGTCGTCCAATGCTGAAGGACAGGACCCGAATAAGGGATCTTCTTGCCATAAAGTTGATTTGTTGCGATCCAGCCAAGCCTTCTACCGACATCCTGCTTATTTTTCGGATGGATATCCTGTGCGTCGCCGATATCCGTTATAACAGCCATACCTGTATAAGGCAATTTGAGTGTTTGGCGCTGCGCTTCCCGTAATCTCGCCCAAGAAGAAGGCTGCGGTGTTACACTTTTCGCTTTAAAGTTGGCCAGTTGAACAAAATAAAAAGGCATCTTTTCATTGTTCCACTGCTGGCGCCAGTCCTGAATCAGTGCGGGCAGCAGTTGCTGATAAGGAGCGTCTTTTGAATCCGCGTTACTTTCACCCTGGTACCAAATAGCGCCTTTTATTTTAAAATCCACAAAAGGCTTAACCATGGCATTGTAAAGCACAGTAGGTCTGTTGGGTCCCTCCATCGCATTAGGTTTTGCGGGCAGCTTCGCCAGATCATAACCTACTTTGCATTTCCAGTCTCCAACCAGAGATAGCTGTTCACCATTTGGTCCTTCCAGTCGTGGCTGTTCTGTTCCGCCATATATCCCGCCATCGCCAGCTCCATCAAATACGCGAACGGCGATATGCAATAGGCTACCGTTGTTGGCCGTCGCAGGAACAGTATACTTCCGAATCTGGTCGTAACCGACAGTTTCGCCCACTTTTGTGCTATTGACATAGGTGATGTCGTTGTCATCAATCGCTCCCAAAATCAACTTGAGGGGTTTACCTTGCCAATGTGCCGGTAGTTCAACGTCTTTGCCAAAATAAACGACGCCATCCATTCCCGGAAACAGGTTCTTGTCAAAAAAGCTCGGAATAGTAATCGTAGACCAGCTGCTTTTATCCAATTGTGGCGCAAACCACTCGCCCTGCGTTGCGTTCTTCACCTGATCCTGCTGTTCGGCGACGCGATTCCATTCGGCCAGATCTTTCGCATAGATTTCCTGTGCATCCGGACGTTGGATTTTTTCAATGGCAGCTGTATAGGTTGAAAAAGGCGAAAGTGCCTCCCGACTCATCCATGCTTCAATGATTGTTCCGCCCCAGGAGGAATGGATCAGGCCAATGGGAATGCCTGTTTTCTCGTAGATCTCACGTGCAAAAAAATAGGCTGTCGCCGAAAACTCCGGAATACTTTGTGGCGTGACCGGATTCCATCCACCGGACTCCACCTTCACTGCTGTGGTAGGTTGATTGGCCGTTGCTTTTGGAATCTGCAAAATACGAATATTGGGAAAGTTAGCTGCTTTGATTTCCTGCTCAAAGTTATTGATCTTACCCCAGCCCGCCAGGGGCATTTCCATATTTGACTGTCCTGAACAAAACCAGACTTCACCGATCAGAATATTTTTTAGGATCAATTGATCACCATCATTGATGGTAATTTGGTAGGGTCCACCGTATTTCGGTGTCTCCAGATAGACTTGCCAGCCTCCCTGCTGATCGAGCTCAACCTGATAGCTTTTGTTGTTCCAGCTGGTGTTTACGCTAAGTTCCTTGCCGACTGCGGTACTGGTTCCCCAGATCTTGACCTTTTCTTTCTGCTGCAGCACCATATTGTCGCCAATAAAAGCCGGCAGCTGTACTTTGGCCTGTAGGGCAGAAAATCCACTGGCAACGCTGAGTAGCAGAGCCAACAAAGTCCGTTTATACTGTTTAGGTTTTATCATGATTTTTGAGTTTGTTGCTCAATTGGATTTATACATTTGGCGCATCCGAAGTCTTAACTGTTGGAGTCGGAGCTTCGGATGTGCCACAGTTATTCTTTTAAAGTGCCGATATTTTTAATAAAACACTGGGACGGTTGCTATTCAGGTCTGGATTTACGCCAACTTTCATCAGGTAGTCGCCCGAATAGGTTTGTCCCTGGCCTAAGCTCGACTTGGTTCCAGGATACAAGTTGATCTCCTCCACCCGATATTGCTTTTGGGCATCCAGTCCTTTTAAACGGACAGGATCGGTTGTGCCGATACCATAGCGGTTATTGACCAGGTAGTTGAAGATGACAGCCTCGGTTTTTTGACTATTTACGTAGCTGAGGGCGGCAAAGTCACCTTCACGTGGATCGGCCAAACGATACTGCTCCCCATGCCAGATTGTTCCTTTAAGCGCGTCGTAATTCTTTACCGCCTGCTGGCAGAATAACAGATCCTGTTCTTTCAGGTGGCTCACCACAATATCAAAACCCAGTTTACCCATCATGGCTACATCCGTACGGAATTTGAGGGACTGTTTTCCCCAGTCTGTCACATGGTTTGAGGTGCTGATTGCTGGGAAAAAGTACGAATACTCGTACTGCATAAAAATACGCTCCAAAGGGTCTGTATTGTCCGAAGGCCAAAATTCGGTAAAGTACCGAAGTGCCGCATAGTCCACACGACCACCACCGCCCGAACATAACATCATCGGCACTTTCGGATACTTCGAACGAATGCGCTCCAGCACTTTATAAAGGCCTTCCACATAAGAAATATAGAAAGCACCCTGGTCTTTTAGAAATGCGGAATGCGCATTGTAAATGACCGCATTACAATCCCACTTGATATAAGCCAATGCCGGATTTTTAGTAAACAGATCGTCCAGAATCTGGAAAACAAAATCCTGCACCTTGGGATTTGTCAGATCCAGGATCAACTGATTACGGAAGTAATGTTCTTCCCGTTGTGGTTGTTTGACGACCCAATCCGGATGTTGTTCGTAGAGTTCGGATTTGGGGCTTACCATTTCGGGTTCTACCCAGATACCGAATTTAACGCCCTGCTTGGTCGCTTCTTCGACAAGTGTTGCGATACCATTGGGCAGTTTTGTTCGGTTCGGTTGCCAATCTCCTAGACTGGAGTGATCGCTGTTACGCGGATATTTATTTCCAAACCAGCCATCATCCAATAAAAATAGATCTACCCCTAGTTTTTTGGTATCCTGGAGTAAACCTTTTAATTTTTGTTCATTAAAATCAAAGTAGGTCGCCTCCCAATTGTTGAGTAGCGTCAGGCGTTCGCCATTTCCATCCAGCAGCTGATATTTACGGGCCCAATTGTGCAGATTTCGGGAGGCGGTGCCTTTTCCCTTCGTCGATAAGGTATAGATCAATTTGGGTGTTGTAAACTCCTGGTTGCTGGCTAATTTTACATTGGAAGCATAGTTATTTATTCCGGCAATAATACGTAGGTTATTGAGGTAATCCACTTCAAAATCCACCTTAAAATTTCCACTATACCCAAGGCTTGCCATTAGTACTGTCCCTTCATCTTCGGATGCCGCCTTGCCCAGTGACACCATAAAGGAAGGTGGCTGGAATAAATTCGCGCGTGTTCCGAGCTTACTGTCCAGCACTTTAATGCCATGTGTTAACGGAGCCTCGTCCACCTGCATTTCTTTTGCCCAGTCGCCATGGTACTGCCGTAGCCAATACGCGTTGGAGCGCAGGGTCAGATTGGCCGAAGCAAATTTTTCCAGCGTGACGACTTTCTTCTCCTTATTCTGGATCGTTGCCCACTGCTCAATGATATCTTCATTCAAAAACGATTTGTAGTGTAAAACGACATAAATATCGTATACCGGATCTTTTAAGGTGATATCAAGCTGCTTGACATTGGCATCTAGGTTTTTAACCTCATGCTTTTCATAGCGCAGGTCCAGGGAACGGTTACCATCGGCATGAACAACGCTGATGGCCGGTTCCAATAGGTTTTTCGAACCTGAGGGGGTATACGCCGCATTGGAGAGGCCACTATAATCTGTCAATTGCGTATAACCGCTTGCAATGGTCGAGTACTCTTTAGAATCACTCAATTTTTCCCCGTAATAGAGCATTTTCAGTGTCTTCGTGGAATCGTACTCCAACACTAGGGCATTCGATCTGGTTTCAATAGGAATCTGTTTGGACTGCGCCTGTGCCTCCAGATGGACAAGCCCCTGGGTCATCAAAAGCCCGAGTACAACATGTTTAAAATGATGGGTTGGCATATATAAATAGATTTAGGATTTGTTAACGAACTTGACTATTTTGTTTGCTTTCAATTGAATCTTGTAAAGGTATTTACCATTGATTTCCTGCTGTGGACTTAAACCTGCCAATTGGGAAGGGCTCAATACCTGAATCGTTTGATCTTGCGGCGATGAAAGAATAAGCTGCGTAATGCTGCTGTTGTTCCATTCCATCTTGTCGATGTGTACATTGCTACGGGCTTTGAGTCCTTTGACCGTTCCGGCCGACCAGCGATCAGGCAGTGCAGGAAGTAATTCCAGCACATCCGTCTGCGACTGCAGCAACATTTCACTCACCGCAGCCACATAACCCAGGTTGCCATCAATTTGAAAGGGTGGATGTGCGCAGAGCAAGTTGGCGTAAACGCCACCGCCATTGTTGTAATCAATACCATCGCCGCCAACGAGGTTAATGAAATTCGTCAAGATTTTATAGGCGTGATTCCCATCCTGCAAGCGGGCCCAAAAAGCCACCTTCCAGGCCATGGACCAACCGGTCGATTCGTCGCCACGCGCGGTGAGGGTAACTCGTGCAGCTTTGGCCAGTTCCGGTGTTTTTAAAACAGAGAATTGGTTACCGGGGTACAGACCAAACAGATGCGAGACATGGCGGTGCTTGTCCTGTGGATCATCACGATCCGTTTCCCACTCCTGCAGCTGTCCCCATTTACCGATCTTGGGTTTGAGCAGCGCATCGCGAAGTGCCGTGATATGCTTACGGTAATCGTCGTCCAACTTCAGAATTGTACTCGCCTGGATGTAGTTGCTAAAAAGATCGTAAATAATCTGATGGTCATAGCTCACGGCATCCTCTGTAGGGCCATGTTCCGGCGACCAGCCCTTTGGCGCCACCACAGTTCCGTCTGCTCTTCGAACCAGACGATCATCCCAAAACTTACTTATTTCTTTTAAAATCGGATACGCAAATTCGCGTAGGTATTTCTCGTCCTTGTTAAAGGCATAATGCTCCCAGAGCGCCTGTGCATACCAGGCACTTCCGGGGGTATTCCAAAGGAAGCTCTCCCCACCGAAGATATTATTTTCGGTCTTTACGGTCCAGCCCCTTACGCCCGGAAATTCCTTTTGTGTATTTATTTTTTTCACCTCACGCATGCTATTGATATAATCGAGGTAAGGCCAGGCCGATTCATGCAGATTAGCGACTTCTGCAGGCCAATAGTTCATCTGTACATTGATATTGGAATGGTAATCTGAGCGCCATGGTGGATTGTTACTGTTGTTCCAGAGTCCCTGTAGATTTGCAGGCAAACCGCCTTTCCGTGAGGAACTGATCAGCAGATAACGTCCATATTGGTATACCAATGCTTCCAAAGCCGGGATCGGCTGTTTTTTATACGCTTCCAACAGCGCTTTTGTTGTTTGCTTGGCGTCCAGCTGGCTATGGTCGAGATCAAGCTCAACGCGGTTGAACAGCGCTGTATAATCTGCAACGTGCCGTGCCAGGAGCTTATTTACGCCATATTTTTCCGCTTGCTGCAGATAACGTTCATTGATCTTCATCGGTTCTTCGGCCGACTTCCATTTGGTCGCCCGTGTATTGGCATAATCTGTTGCGGCACTCAGTAGCAGAACAATCCGATCGGCAGATTTTACGGTAAGCACAGCCTGTCCTTTTTTATCTGTCGTTTTGGAAAATGAACCACCGACGACCTGCACGCGTACCTGTGCGGCATACCGCATACCATTGTCGAGCGTTCCCTGAAACCACAGTTGACCATCTTCTGCCTGCACCGTCTGCCCATGTGCATCCTGAAGTGCAATCTGGGCATTGAGTTTCCCTTTTTTACTGTTTGTATACTCAAATACCATAACCTGATCGGGCTGGCTGGCAAAATACCGACGGTTGATTTGCTGTCCATCCTGCTGATAGGCTATTTCATGTAAGCCCTTATCCAAATTCAATTTCCGGCTATAGCCGGTAAAGGATCTATTACCATCGGAGTCAAACCGAACAAAAAGATCACCAAAAGCCTGATAGGCACCTGTTTCCTGTTCATCACCTGTCCAGAGGCTATTTTCATTAAATTGAATATGTTCTTGCTGTACATCGCCAAAGATCATGGCTCCTATTCGTCCATTTCCTATCGGATAAGCTTCGGTCATCCAATCTTTAGCAGGTCGATCATGCCAGAGATAATACCGTTGGGCCTGGGAAGTGCCAAAACAAATAATCAAGAGTGTTAAGAGAACGTATTTCATTTTTGCGTGCATCAACATAGCGGTTTATACAATTTTATTGAGCAATGCCCAAGGGTGAAAAAATAAGATATAGGGCAATCATCAGGACAATCAAAATTGCGCCCACACCATAGCGGCCTTTCCAATAAGCTTCTTTATCCTGGCCCGAAAACTCAAATTGATAATCCGATAGATAGTTTGGCTGACTCAGTTTACTTCCCCCCCAGATGACCAGGGCCACAGCAATAAACAACAGCGCGAACAGGTGTAGATAGTGTAGTTCTGTTTTCCAGACAAACACCAGAAAAAAATAACTGAACATGTACAAAAACAGTCCAATCTGCGCCATACGAGGTGTTATACGACGAGATAGAATCCCTAAGATCATAATAGTGAAAATGGGCATATTGAACAATCCCGATACGGTCTGCAAATAGGTATAAAATCCATCGTGGGCAAAAAGGATAAAAGGCGCTATAAACATCGCTGAAATTGAAATAATCAATTCGAACAATTTCCCTTTTCGCACCAGTTCCTTTTCAGTATGAGTCCTTTTTTTATAGACTAGATAGGGTTTGTAAATATTAAAAATAAATAAACTGCCGCAGCTTTGCAGCCCTGCAGTGTATGTTGTCATCGCTGCACCAAAGACCAAGGCCAAGGAAAAACCGATCAGGATATCGGGGAAAATTAAAACAATAAGTTTCGGAAAGACAGAAGCCGTAGGCTGCACATGGGGCAACAGATGCACGGCCAAAAGCCCGGGCAGATTGATCAGTAAGGGCATCAGGAGCTTACCACCAGCAGCCAAGGTCATCCCCTTTTGAGCCTCCTTTAAATCCCTGGCACTCAAGGCCTGTTGTGCAATATAGGGTTCCATCCCCCAGTAATAGAAATTGATCAGCAGCATGCCGGTAAATAAGGTCGAAAATGGCACCGCATCGTGCTTTCCGCCAACCGCATTGAGGTGTTCTTTTTTCTCATGCAGTAACTGCGCCAGGCCAGACCAAACATCCCCACCTCCAAGGTGCCAGAGCGCAAAGATAGGAATGAGCACCGCAAGTAAAAACAGACATAAGCCTAAACTTAAATCCGATAAGGAGATCAGCTTGAGACCACCCAAAATACTGTACAAACTACCAATCACGCCTAAAGCCCATACCAGCAACCAGATGCTCTGCCAGTAGGTAATATGCAATAGCGCTGGGACATCAAACATGGTCGCCAGGCTCAATGCTCCACCATACAATACAGGTGGCAGTAAATTGACGATGTATCCAATCAAGATGAGGACTGAGACCAGCATTTTTGTTTTAGCGTCAAATCGCAAAGCCAAGAAATCCGGAACCGTCCGAAAGCCATGCTTAAAATAAATAGGTAGCAGAAATTCCGACACCAAAAGCATAGCCACAACCGAACTAACGCCCCAGCCGATGACCGAAAGATTATTGATATAAACCGATTCGTTTTCACCTATAAACTGGTTGGCGCTCAAGTTTGTCAACAGTAAGGCCGAACCCACCATCCAAAAGCTATTGCTCTTTCCGGCCAGAAAGAAACCGTTGAGCGTGGAGGAATAGGTGGTCTTAAATTTCCATAAGGACCATAATGCAACCAAGCCGGTAAAAAGACAAAAACTAAAAATTATCATCGTAAAACTTCCTTTTTTATACAGAGCCGCGATCTGCCAACGTTGTCGGCACCACTTCCCGGATCAATGTTCTTTCGAGCACAAACTTGGCCGCTTCCGAACCGATACGTGCAAAACTTGTCGAAAAGGTGGTAATACCGCCGCTGATAATCTCTTTAATGACATCATCATTATGGGATAAAATCCCCAGATCCTCGCCCAGGGTCCAGCCCTTTTGCAGCACCTCTTTTAGCATCTGATAGAGCTCCGGATTATGTATGGTAAAATACAGTTTTCCCTTTTTTAGGTCGCCCACATGGTATTGCTTTTCGATACGTCCCTTTATCTTATAGTCTTTCAAAAAGCGTAAGAAAGCATTTTTGATTTCATTGGGTTCGGCAGTATTTTCCCTAAAATAGAAGATCACTTCTTTATACTTTTTGATCTTTGGTTGTAGTTGCTGGAATACAGCATAGGTGGCTGCTTCAAATTCCTGAGAAACATAAGAATATTCCGCACCCAGATCCATCAGCCGATCGATAATCAATAGTTTTGATACCGGAATATTGCGCAACAAACGCTCAGAATCGGCATTTTCTATCGGTGCGACAATATATACCGTATAACGGCCTTGAATACGGTTAAAGATATCCTCAAAGGTTTCCATATTGTTGTGATGGAAAAAAAGATCGACCGTCACTTCCTCCGGAAGATTGGCCCGCAATTCGGATACTAAGGTATCCTGAAAAGTATCGTAAGCATATAACAACACGGCAACTTTCTGTTTCAACTGCGTGTTGTTGCTGACTACAAAATATCCTTTTCTATTTTTGGATTCCACCACGCCATGGGCAATCAGGTCACGGTAAGCTTTGGCAAAGGTTTCCCGAGCATAGCCGAGGTATTCAATCAGGTTATTGACGGATGGCAAACTGGAATGTACCTCCAATTCATTGGCATCAATGGCATCCAATACGCCCTGCACAATGCATTCATGTTTCGAAAGCCCATTTAAAGCTTCCAATCGTTTGATCCGATCGATCAACGCCTTAAACTGTTCTTCTTTGGTTATCTTCATATAATATTATTAACTAAAGAGCAATCTTAAGCAATTTTGCTCCTGCTTGCTCAAAGGCAATGGGATTTTTAGCAGTAAATTCCTGCGCTGTTTTTTCAAACAGTTCCACCGCATTATAGGTTGTATTTGGCTCCAGGCCAATCTGTTTAAAATCTATGTTTATTGCTGCCGGGGCTGTATTGTAATTAAATACGGCCACATACAGCGTTGTTCCAATCTTTTTGTAATAATACGTATTTGCTCCTTTTCCTTCTACAAATCCTGCCGGACGGAAACTTTTACCATCGGCTATAATTTTTAGAATTTCGGGATCCTGCAGATATTGATTCATCTTAGGCTGCCAGCTTTCTTTCTTGGAGAGGTCGTCGCCAAGGATAATGGTTCCCGTTACCACACCTGAAAGCAATCTTGCCTTATTGACTTCAGGGCTTTCATCATGAAAGACAAGATGGTCGGCATCGATAAAATCGTAGAGATAAGTCTGCCACCAGCCGTAGCTGACACTGTTGAGTGTATATTGGGTTTGATCGATGGTTTTCCAGGCGTCGCAGGCTATTCTACGCATGTGTGCGAATTGTGCTGTCGCCAGAGACGGCGAAATTGCTGCGTAGATTAACATTTTATCCTGCAGCACGTCGACGAGATGTTTCATTCCCACAGCATAAGCCTGCATACCGGTCTGAATTTTCTTATCGTAAAAACCAGTGGATTCGATTGCTGCGTGAGAAAGGAAATCAACTTTGATCATTCGGAAGCCGCAGTCGACCAATTTGCCCAGGATCACATCCATACGAGCCAACGTACCGGGATGTGTCGGGTCAAGAGCCCGACCACCATCTAAATTATGGTAACCTTTCTGGGTTTTGGTCCAAAGCTGGCCAAAGGTAAACTGGCTTCCCTCCGCCTTGCGATCGGGGCCACTTCCATGCCCCCAGTCTGTAAAAGGAGCCCAATACACACCGGGTTTAAGTCCCAGGGAGTCACAATAACGTACAAATTGTTTCAATTGTGTATAATCTCCAGACATCCCTCCCGGCGTCATATTATCCCAAAAGGAATCCAAATCAATAAAGGCTTCACCATCAGCATTGCGGAAATAAGGAACGTCCTTGGCAAAATACTGTGCTGTTGCCGTTGCATTCTGGAAATTAAGTTTTTCCTGAATCACCCCCCAGCTGTTCCAGCCTACAGGTGTTGCTCCCGACCATGATTTCACATAAGCGGGCGATAGCTTCCGGTGGATTTTAGCATAGTTTTCGAGCCCAATGCGCCAATCCTTGTCGTAAGACACGAGGTATTTTGGAGAGCGAATTACATCTCCCTTCACCGTCCCGTGCGCCATGGAATCACGTGTGATAGTTACATCTGTAAATCCGGCCTGTGCTGCCAGGTGGGTATATTGCACCTGATCTCCGTTGATTGCGATACCCGATTTCCAAACGGATTGATCCAATGAACCAATCAACAGACCTTTTCCGCTGTCCTTATCGTATACAACACCGACTTCGGCGCTGCGCTTACTATCCATTGCAAGGACATTGTTTTCATACGAAATAAACGTATCGTTATCAAAAGGAACAGCCAGCTGATACAAAGATTTCCCCAGGCCGGCAACCGAAGCATTTGACCAGATCGGCACAAGTTCATTGCTGGCAATATTTTTACCCCTAACTTCCAGTTCAAGGATAACACCATCTATTGTGTCGTAGAAATAAAAATGCTGCAGCAATGTGATGCCCTGTTGGGTTTTAACCGAAATGGTATACTGTATACCTTTGCCTAAATTGTCCTGAATAAGCTTTTCTGTGACGCTGCGGTTTCCTTTCAGTTTATCGGTACTAATTTTTTGTCCATTAGCAAGTGCCAGATAGGCACTTGCTTGATGTATATAGGCGACTTGATCTTTACTTAGGGAATATGTTCCCTCTTGTTTGTTATAGGTCAACGTTAGGCCATTTTTCTTGACCTGAAAAGGCTGCGCATATAACATGAAGGTACATAGGATAAAGCTTAGCGCGAAAATAACTGTCTTCATTCTGCTTGATATTATTGTAAATTGATTTGAAAAGCGTTGATCTTCATGTAATGGTCAGGTTGAAAATTGACCAGCATCCCTATATTGACCGTAACCTTTTCTTTGATTTCAAAATAAACGCCATCTGATTTAACATCAGCATGGGCCATTGCCTGTTGAATCTGTTCAAGATCTGGAATTCCACTGTTTGCTTTGCTAACAACCAGTTTTGCTGGTGGTTGATCATAATTTGTCCAGGATAAGTTACAAAAAAAACGATACTTACCGGGTAATAAGGTTACTTTTTGCTCAATTTTACCGTTTACAATCGCAGGAGCACCCCAGCCCGCCTCAATATTCACCACACCACCATCATCCGATCCAAAACCACCATAACCATTGTGGTTTTTCATCGCGGCATTAGTGTTCCAGTTGTCTAAAACTCCCCAGCGATTACCGTCATAGACCGTTGCTGTAAATGGTGTTTTATAATTCTGGAGGTACCAAGGTGTGATATTATCCTTTTTTATCGCCAACTTGGTCGATTTTACCATAAAGGTATCGATGGCCGAACTATCTGGTCTGAACACGGTACGATAGGAAACTTCGGCACCAGGAAGATAGCGTTGAAGACCAATCTTTTCATCCTGATTTTTAGTACGCACCACGGTATCTGTGGTGCCGCCATCCCAATTTCTATACGCGATACGCAGTCCATCAAAGCCCATGGTTTCCGATACATTTTGCAAACCCAATTGCAGTTGCTGTCCAGCAATAAAATTCTGTTCGAGTACCACGCGCTGGTATAGTCCCTCGCGGTAGCGATCGCCATAGACATTTCCGACCACATAGGTGGGAACAGAAAAGCGTCCTGCGGCATCCACACTACGAATTTCTAAATTCATAGGCCCTTCAGGCAGTTTGTCGATTAAATAACGTACGGTATCCACTTTACCCGTCAGTTTGACCGGTATTTTCATCGAATCCTGCTTACTGTTCCAATAGATCCGTAGCTCAGACACACCCGAGGAAGCTCTATAGACACCTTCTACTTGTATACGGTATTTTCCCGAACGAACTCTAATCGAGTCGAGCTTTGCGGGGTAGATAATTGCTTTCCCGTCTGTGTGTTCGGTAAACTCGTCCATTTTGGAACAAGCCGCCAACAGCGCCACAATAAACAAGGACAGCAATACGATATATCTTTTCATAACTTTGCTTTTTAAATTGATTAATAAACGCCCCATACCTGAATCTGGTTAATCTGCATAAAATAACTACCCCGCCAATTGCGCAGATTGCGAATGCGCAGGTATTTGTATTTCGGAGCATCTTCCGGTAGATCAAATGACCATCCAGAGGTACCATACACTTCGTCTGCATTGGTATTTGTTCCCGACGGTGTTCCCGATGGCTTACGTACCGTGCAGGTAGCCAATTTGGTCCAGGACTCCCAAGAGCCATCCAAATTTGGCGTATTGCTTCCCCAGATCTCAAAATCACGTAAATTGCCCTTGTCGTAGAAGCCGTTTTCCCGTCTTGGAAAGATCACCACACGGCTTAATTTTGCTTCTCTACCGATCGAGAAAGTGACCGATTGCGGTACCCCTGCATTCTCTACCGTATAAAAGCTTGGCCATTTGCCCGTATTGAGATTGCCATCCCATAGATTATCCATAGAACCGTAGAGGATTTGCGCATCTCCGGGCAAGCGTAATGGCGTAAACAATTGCCGGTTAAACAAATTTTCCTCCAATGGCGTAATCGAAGTATACAGCGTATCGGATTTATTTAACCAGCGATCACGGACATAAAATGCGAACTTCATTTCTTTGGATTTCAATCCACGGACATTATATAGGATGATGGAATCCTGACCATAATAGTTATCCAAGGGCAGGTACTCTCCATTGTTGAGCGAGTCGACCATCGGTACAATCACAACATTTCCTTTTTCCTTATTGGTTGAGGTAATGCGGATACCCCCGAAGGCAGCCGTTACTTTCATCTCCCCAAACACCAGATTAAAGATCGGCGTCTTGGGCTCAACAATGACGTCTACTGGATCCGACACAACCTCAGCCTTGCTTACCGCGTATAATTTAACGGTTTGCGGCTTGGTATCGGGGAATCCATCAATTAAGATCTCATTGGTGTAAGTCGATGATTTGACAACACGGGTGGCGCCACTCGCCATCACGTATTCAGCTTTGACATAAAGTATGTTGTCATTCTCCGGAAGGCTATAATGTATGGTTGCCTGGCCATAACCATTCACAACGGAAGGATGCTGTACCAGTCCCGGTTTGGTCTGGTCGTCCTCCATTAAGGTCCAGCCTTTTTCCTCTTTACAGCCGAGCAGTAAAAACAGCAGGCCAGCCATGACATAGATACTATTGCGATATATTCGTTTTTTCATGATTTTCTTCAATTTAATACGCTAATTACCAACCCGGATTTTGTACCAAATTAGGGTTGACCAATAGATCACTTTCTTTAATCGGCCAAAAATAGTCTCTCGGTGCCACGAATCGTTGTTGATAGAAGGTCTGTTCCTGATAGAAAAGCTCCGGATGGTCTTTATCCTGATTGCGATCCCAACCCGTGATATTTTTGTTGAGTTCCTGTGCGGCAAGCTTCCAGCGTCTCAAATCCCAAAAGCGAGAACCTTCAAAGCTCATCTCAATATTACGTTCACGTTGTATGATTGCACGGAGTCCTTCTTTTGTCGTCGGCTTGGCGCTATTAAAAGCATACTTTGCCCAGGATTCTTTCACCCCTTCCAGACCGGCGCGCTTGCGAATTTTATCGAGATAGAGGAATACATCTGCAGTCGGTCCTTCACTCTCGTTTAGCGCCTCGGCATACATCAGATACAGGTCGGCAAGCCGCAGCATAGGCCATGGATACTCTTCGATATGCGAGCTGTTTCCATCCTTAAAGGCAAATTTCCAATTGACCAGCTTCTTTGGATAATAGGTTGTGATCGGCACGGAAACACCACTACCAAATAAGCCTAAACGAAGCTGCGTTGTCCAGGTATTTTCATCGGTCTGACTCGGGCTATTTTCCATGTACCAAACCCCACCATCGAAGCCCACATTGGCGTAGAAACGATTTTCACGGTCAAAATGCAAACGCGCTGTTCTGTAATTTTCGATATTGTTGAAGCGTTCGTCATGCGTTCCGGTACGCAATTGGTTTTTATTGCTAAAATCAAGGGTTTTGTCTTCATCCATCGGCACCCCGTTTTTCGTATAAAACTGTTCAATGATTTTGATTGTTGGGGCCAAGGTACCGTTGACGCTGTTGTTACCGGCATTATTTGGATCGATGTGTGCCATGGACGAGTACTGCAACTGCCATGTCCGCGAATTCGAATTCCCCCAGATAATCTCGCGGTTCCATTTTTCTGTCACAGCGTTACGAATGCTCATCTGAATCATTGTGGTATTGGACAATGGACGTACCGGTGTTGGAAATTCGTATAGATTCATGCCCAGCTCCTCGCAGGCAGCAATTGCTTCTTTTGCAGCCTGCGCCGCTTTACGCCATTTCTCGGCTTGGAAGCTCTGATTAAAAAATAAGGTGCCGTCCACATTTTTAAAGGTTGCATAATCCGTATTACCATTGAATAATGGGCTTGCTGCATACAATAGGACTTTCGCTTTGATGCCTAAGGCAATCGGTTTTGTGATATGCCCCAGATCAGTTACTGGCGACTGCACCGCACTTGGCAGCTTACTTGCTGCTTCATCCAATACCTTCACGATATAATCCGCTACTTGGTCGATCGGCTGACGCTTTACCTGCGTCTCCTCAATTGGCGCTGTGACAGGTACATTGACATCCATAATGGGAATAGGGCCATAATGACGCATCAGCATAAAATGATAATAGGCTTTTAAGAACAATACTTCACCCTCCCAGGTGGTACGTTCATCTTGTGTCATGTCACGTACCTTTTCGGGATTTTGAATGTTTTCCAAAAAGATATTGCAGTCCCGAATGGCATTGAACATATATCCATCCCAATAATTGACATAAGGATTGGTTACACTTTGATTGCCACGGGCGATGTTCCAGTTTGTCCCGTTGATACTCCGCGTTGGGTAATCCAGCCAGAACTCATCTCCTGCCATAAAAGCGGGATTTATAGTCGGTTCACCATCATTGGGCAAATAAGAATAGCAAGTTGCCAAATATTTGATCGCTTCGCTACGCATGGTAAAGGCATTATCTATTGTGGGGGCATTGTCGGGTACGACATCCAAATAGTTGCAGGACTGAAAAAACAATAGACCTGATACCACCATCGATTTAAATACAGTTAACTTTTTCATGATACATTGTTTTTTATAATCCTACATTGATTCCGATATTATATACCGCCTGAACCGGGTAACCCAAACCATCACCACCCATTTCAGGATCCCACATTTTAAATTTGCTCCATACAGCGAGGTTCAGGGCATTGGTATAAATGCGGATATTGGACATCTTCCAGCGATCCAGGATCTTTTTTGGTACCGTATAACCCAATTCAACAGATTTCAGGCGAAGGAAGGCGCCATTGCGCATCCACCAGGTCGAGAATTGATTATTGTTGTTATTGAATCCATCCGTCAATCGTGGCCAAAATGCACGGATATCCTGATTATCTTCCGACCAGTGACTATCGGCCACCTGTTTTAACAGCCCATTCTGATAAGGGCCATTGATGGCAAAAGGCGTGATATTTCCGGGATTGATAAAAAACGATGAACGTGCAGAGCCCTGTAGGAAAGCACTGACATCAAATCCTTTGAAACCAACGGTGAATCCCATACCGTAGATAATCTCAGGATCCGTTGGAAAACCGATGGGCACCTTGTCCAAATCAGTTATTTTGCCATCACCGTTAATGTCACGGTATTTGATATCACCGCCCATTGTTTTCAGTGCACCACCAAAATTTTGCAAAGGCGAGTTATCGGCTTCAATATCATCGACAAATAAGCGTTCGGCGATCAAACCATATTGCTGTTTAAGCGGATATCCCAGATGTGTCAGGTAAGACAAATTTGCCGGATAATTAGGTTCCTCATTGGTTAACAAGCGATTTGTCGCATAGGTCATATTTCCGCGCAACTGCGTCCACCAGGTATTTGCAAATGATTTGTTATAATCCAAGGCTAGATCAAATCCCTTACTCTCCGCTTTGCCCATATTGGATTGAATATCGGCCTGAAAACCAGCAGTAGTAGGAATAGTTGAGCGCACCATTAAGATATCACTGCGCTTGGAGTTGTAGTAATCAAAGACAACGCCCAGTCCATTTTTAAGATTCAGGTCAAAACCTGCATCAAATGTTTTGGCACGCTCCCAGGTAATATTGGGATTAGCATAACGTGAGATGGAGTAACCTGGTCTACTATAATCCCAAAGGTTTCCCCAAGAAAAACCTTTCCCAGGATCGTTGGGATTGACCTGCGATAAATAGAAAAAGCGGTCGCGGTCGTTACCGATCTGGTCGTTACCCACCAAACCATAGGTTGCCCGTAGTTTTAAACGAGATACCACCGGCGTAATAAATTCAAACATCTTCTCTTCCTGGAGGTTCCAGCCTACCCCAAAAGAGGGGAAAAAGCCAAATCGTTTATCTTTGGAAAAGCGCTCGGAACCGTTGTAACCAAAGTTTGCTTCAAAAAGGTATTTATTTTTATACGCATACGTTGCGCGTCCGGACACACCGATATTACGTGCTGGCAGAGAGGCCTGTAAATTGCCCCCATTTGCCGTCTGATAATTGCGCATGATACCGATGAGCATACCCGTGATGTCGTGATCCTTTCCAATGGTCCGGTTATAATTGACCGCAAATTCGCCATAGGTCGTTGTATTCTGTATCCTATCGCCTTGACTGTAGTCCAGGTATTCTGTTCCCTGATTTTCATTCAGCAAGCTCAATACCGTATTGTTTGTACCCGGTATTTTCAGCAGATTATAGTAGAAAGGTTCAAAGCTTCTGCGTACTGAAAAATACGAGTACCGTTGTGTATAAGCCATCAAACGTGCCGACAAACCTTTTGTGATAAAATCAAAGTTCTGTTTCAGCTCCAATTGTACATTGACTGTCGAACTATTGTATTCCTGAAAACCGTTGACCATCTTGGCATAAGGGTTATTGTACAAGGTCTTTGTCGTTGGAATAAAACTATTTCCGAAGAGCGGATGGGTTGTAAACGGTGCGTAAGAAGCCGGATAGACTGCCGGGAACATCACCGGATTGGACCAGATAGCCTCTTTGAATACCCTTTGACCACCATTGATCAAATTGCCCCAGTCATCATAGCCACCGATAGGTCCTTTATAATCGTCAAACTGTGCCGAAGTACGGATAATTCCTATGGTTGTCGGGGTTACATTTAAAGTGATATTGGAACGTATCGAATAATTTTTGAGGTTAATGTTATTGTCAAAATTATTGCCACTTTCCGATTTCAAAATTCCCCTGTCATTGTTAAAAGTACCCGCTACATAATATTGCGCCAGATTTCCCCCACCAGTTACGTTGAAATTGAAACGCTGGTTGTTGGTATAATCTTTAATCAATTGATCGATCCAGTTATTATTTGGATAAAGAAGCGGATCGTCCCCCCTTGCGGTATGATCGATCTTATTCTGATCATAAGGCAAAGCCCCTTTGGGATTGCGTGTCAATACCGCTTCATTTGCCAGATTCATATAGGTAATGTTATCGGCAAATTGGAAATTTCGTGTATTGGTAGAAATGGAGTTTTCGAAACGTGCATTAAATTTTGCTTTTCCCACGATACCACTTTTGGTATTGACCAACACGACACCATTAGCACCTCTTGCGCCATAGAGTGCCGAAGCAGCAGCATCTTTCAGCACCGAAAAACCAGCAATATCGTCAGGCTGGAGCCTGGCCAAAGCTGTTGTATTGGATTCCATCCCGTCAATCAGGATCAAGGGGTCTTTCTTTCCGGCACCAAAGGTCCCCACACCGCGGATAAAGAAAGAGGCATTATCATTTCCGGGCTCACCGCTTCGCTGATACGCAATCAGTCCAGCTACCCGACCGGCCAGCATGGTAGTCAGGTTGGATGTAGGCCCTTTAATTTCTTTTGGATTGATCGAGGTGATCGAAGCGACCATACTCGTTTTTTTCTGTGTGCCGTATGCGACAACCGTCACTTCATCCAGATTTGAACTTGATGAGGACAGAAAGATGGTCATACGATTGGTGCTAGTGACCTGAACAGTTTTTCGGTCGAATCCGACCGAAGTCAGGACAAGCTGATCATTGAGGTGTACATCTTTGATCAGGAACTGTCCCTGTGCATCCGTTGATACAACAGCGCTTTTTCCCACGAAAGCGATTGTAACATTGGAAATGGGTAAATGTCCGACACTATCTAATACAACTCCTCTTAATTCAAATGATTTGGACTGTGCGTTTGCGAAGCCCGCCAGCAGAAGAAAAAGGAAGACAAGACTACATCGCTGCCATTTACAGATTCGGTAATACATGTGGTAGATCATAAATTGGTCTTCTTATAGATTGGTTATTAGTTTATAGTATAGCGGCTAGTAATCTATACTATTCTATACTACTTTACAATAGTAAAAACATTTTCTGACATGGGCAAATATTTTTTTCAATAATCGATTCACGCAGTGTGTCATAACTAGGCTAGCGAGCCACTATTTACCACGAGGAAATAGGGAAAAAATAAAGCGGGATATACAATCATGGCTGATTATACATCCCGCTTAGTAAATAATTTTAAAAATTTTGATCACAAAAAAAGGTAGGCCTAGCCTACCCTTTTGTCAATGAGTGATGATATTTTAACGTATGATTGAGTGAATGTGCGGTCTGCCGGGCATCGTCCTGATAGGACGATAAATCTTGGCAGGCTCTGATATCTGCTACATCCACCTTGTTTCTTACTTTGCTGATGACCTGATTTAATTCCGATTTCCAGTTGCCCGGATCGCCAAAATCGTCCACCCAATTTTTGTTAATAAACCTTTTATAGTTCAAAAGCAAAATATACAATTCCTCACCACTACCGGCGCGATTGATTGACGTGCGCCAGTTCTCTAATTTTTCTTTAAAACTCATAACCAGCAATATACAAAAAAAATATTGCTTCTCCAAATTAGGAAGCTATCCCTCCCCTTCATTGACCTGAATATGACAGTATCCGTATTTTTTCCTTCTGTAGCACTTTCATTGTCCAGAGAGGACCTTACCTTCCCTATAAAACAATATTCAGAAAAACTATTATATTTACTGAGCAAGGGTTTAGTACCTATACATTTCCTACAGGGTTAAAGGCATTATTATGCGTTATTTTGATTTTGACGATAGCAAATACGGCTTTCCCTTAGCGATGGATGCCCATCGGTTTGAGGACAATACCGATCTCATTTTTGAGGCCGGTCCGCACACCATCAACTTTTTTGAAATCATGTTTTTTGAACAGGGAAGCGGAGTGGCCTATACCAATGAAAAACGTATCGAATTATGCCCAGGCACGATCTTATTCGCTTCGCCCAATCAGATTAAGCAATGTGACTTTGATAAAAACGGTGTCAAAGGATTTCATTTAATCTTTAAGCCCGAGTTTTTGGAATCTTTCTTTCAGGATAAAACACTGGTATACAAACTCCCCTATTTTTACAACTATTCATTTGCACCTTATATTGTCGCGATGGGCGTCGATTTTGAGTTGTTCAAATCCATGCTCTCCGAAATTGTTTTTGAAATCGGAGCGTTCCGATTCGACAGCCCAAATATGATTCGCGCATTACTTGCCAGTATTTTACTTCGACTGGACCGGCTATTTCGTGCATTTCACCATATAGCCAACGAAAGCACGAACAACAATTTGCTCACTCGATTTAAAATGCTCCTGGAAGAGCATGTCAATTCCAACCTGAACTGCAACCAATATGCTAGTTTACTAAAAATACACCGCAATGAGCTGAATCGTCAAATTAAAGCTTACACTGGACATAGCCCAATTACCCTCCTCCAACATCGAAAAATACAAGAAATCAAACAGCGGCTGCTATTGGATGAACAGTCTATCGCCCAAATTGCTTTTGAACTTCATTTCAGCGATCCTAATAATCTTTCCAGATTTTTCAAAAAACTGACAGGCTTATCTCCTTCCGCCTACAAGGAGAAAATGCAAAATGATAGTTTTTCATAAACTTGTGATATGTACTCAGTGACACAGCGGGGCTATTTTTGCATAGATCGTCATTCCAATCGTGAGGCGACGATCGCTGTTTTAAGATTTATCAGCTGGATATCTGTATATTATCGAGCTACACAATGGAAAAATATGCTGAAACTACTGCTACTCTCTTGTTCACTGTACGGGCTGTTTACTACTCCACCTTACCGTATTACCGGTCGGTTGGTTGACCATCAGTATAACCCCGTTGGGTATTTTATTATTGAAACCTATGCGTCCAATAAGGAAAGGGAACCCTTGGCTTTATTAGGTCGGGACACTGTTAGAAACAGCAATGGCGAATTTAAAATACAGGTGGTAAAAAAGGGCAGCTATCTCCTGAGAATAGCCGTTCCGGATTACACCGATTATTCCCTGTTTACCACGGTCCAGGATTCCAGCTACTCCTTTCCCGAAATACACTTACAGCCGACCAAATAAGTGTCCTCTATTCAACCTTGTATCCAGCCTTTCGCTGTTAGGAAGGTTAGCTTACCCATACACCGAATTTTTGCGATCGCATTTGCCTTCTCTAGGGTGATTGGTCGTATTCACGTAAGGTATGCTAGGGGCTTACGAGCCCCCTTGCTTGCTTATTCTTTGCCGATTGGTTGCTATTTAATTGCCATTTTAGCACAGAAACAGCGAAAAAACACCAAAGAAACGGCAAACGAATAGCAAACCATTCTCGAAGCAGATACAAAGAAGCCCCGAAGAATAAGCAAAGAAACGGCAAACAACCACCAATCAACCAGCAGTGAAACAGCAAAGAATCAGCAAACCGATCTCCGAACAAGTGCAAGGTAACAGTTCAAAAAAATTTAATTAATGACTAAACTTTACTAGTATTACCGGGTCTCATTAACAAGAGTACAACATGATCATTTGCTTTCAAATTTAACCCGATGCCCTATATGATGACAAAAGTTCCATTTAAAACCATGCTCGTTCTTCTTTTGTTGACTACCGCCACACAGGCTATTTGTGCAAACATTGTGCAACATAACCGTACTACCCTTTTGCTTCAGGACCATCTGGGCGATGGTTACAGCAAAATCGGATCACGTGTTTATTATCGCGGTAAAGAAATTCCGAATGCCAATGCCGGTTCATTTCAATTTTTAGGTTCGGGTTATGCAAAGGATACCTGGAAGGTTTATTTTCGAGGAGCAATAATAGCTGATGCAAGTCCATCCACTTTTCAATTCCTGGGAGACGGTTATGCTAGCGATGCCTGGAAAGTTTATTTTTACGGTAAGCCATTATCAAACGCAACAGCGTCTTCCTTCAAGATATTGGGAAATGGTTACAGCAAAGACCCCTGGAAAGTCTACTATTTAGGCAAGGAAATTAATGGAGCCAATGCTTCAAGCTTTGAAAATCTTGGCCGGGGTTATGCAAAAGATAATTGGTCGAGCTATTATAGGGGCGAAAAGAATGATAAATCTGCTGGTCCTACCACCCAGCCCCTTGGCGGTCAATACGCCAAGGACAATTGGTCTGTTTTTTATAAAAATCAGAAAGTGGAAGAGGCTTCTGCTTCAACCTTTGAATACCTGGATGATGGCTATGCCAAAGATGCCTGGAATCTTTTTTATCGCGGGGTGAAAGTTGAGGGCGGCAGCCCCAACTCGTTTAAATTAATCGGAAATGGCTATGCGGCAGATCCCTGGGTAGTTTATTATCAGGGGGTAAAGGTTAAGGGTGCCTCGCCATCTACATTTAAAGCGCTTGGAGGAGGTTATGCAAAAGACTCCTGGACAGTTTTCTATCGCGGCCAGGAGTTAAAGGGAGCCGGTGCTAGCACGTTTGAGTACTTAGACAACGGCTATGCTCGGGATGCCTATTCTAAGTTTTATCGGGGAGAAAAATTGGATAATTGAAAATAGACGACGGAATTATTCTATCGAAAAATTCCAATTTCCTAATACTTTCGGTATCTCCCAAGATTTGGCTTTGGCCTTATAATCATTAAAGTGACCCTCTTCCCAGGTGGTAATATGGTAACCTTTACAAAACTTACAATAATAAGCCCTTTTGCAGGCGTTTTTACCCATCCTGTGTTTCATCCGTTTACCATCCAGTTTGTTTCTCATTCTGGATCTGAACTTAAAATGAAGCATTGCCCATTGCGCCTCCATTAAAGAAGGAAATCCAACTTTACCAGTAGCACGGCATTTCCAGGTATTGTACCTTACTTTTTCCATAATCTATCTATTAAAGTTTACCTAATATATTTTATTGTTCTTTTTCTATTGGCACCTGCAACATAACCCATTCCCTGATATGCTTTGCAATCTTGTCGGACACCTCAAAATCGTGCCGCCCCTCAAAAGGTATTTTGAGCACGATACGCAATCTACCCCGTTTCAACCCATGACAAGCCTGGATCATATCCAATGGTATGGCCTTATCCCGGTCTATCTTCTGTACAAAGCCCTTCGTAATATTTACAACTTCCTTTAAGCTGCGCTGCTCGCCACAGGTCAGATTTTCGTCCATCGCAGATTTTAAACAAAGGCTGACCATACCATTTTTATAAGTAAAAATCCCTATATCCTTATAGCATATCTTTTGGTACAGGATTTTATTATTGAGCAGGAATACTTCCTTCTCCACATCAATGGATTTGACCTGTACTAAGTCCATTTCATCCATAGAATCGACGTCCTTATCTTCCTCAGCTGTTTCCAGAATCTCCTTCAGTTCCTCTAGATCCGGAGAAAACAACTCGAACTGCTCCTCAAGATTTCTCATTTTTAACTGTTGCTGCAGGATAGTTTCTTTCTGTTCCAAAATCAATTTTCTCTGCCTTTGATTAATAGCGACATAGAAATAAACTGTATAGCACATATTCAGAACCAAAATGCCGCTAAATATGACCATTAAAGGAAATAACAGCCATTCATCCTTAGCCAGCTGATCGGGACCTATAATCCAGAAGAGCAAAAGTGATGGTAATATGCAACAAAATAACAATTGCGTAGCAGCGCGTTTTTCTGGGTTAACCAGCCAGTTTTGCCTTTTGTCCAATATCAGGATAACCAATCGTATATAAAAGAAAATAATCGCTACAATCAATACAAAAAATAGATAGCTATAGGTGACAGGCCAGTCTAAAAGCCATTCCGCCAAAGCTCCACGGTGCCCCAGATACCAACAGAACCCTCCAAAAATGAAAGATGCGATCAATTGCCAAATCCCATCGGGATACTGCACGGTCAATTTTCTATTATCCAGATATCTATTCTCGTTAAAACTTTTCATGTACAAACGACATTTTAAAAAATGCTATCAAAAACTACATATTTATCAGATTTATACTTTCTTTCTGTATATCTTTCGCCTATCAGGTTTATCCGACATTACCTAGCCACCTATTGTCGGAGAAGTGCCGCTAAAAACTCCCCGGTTGAGGAAATTTTTGTTATATAAATTTAGCCAATTATTTATTAAACAATATCCATCTACCTTAAATCGATGCTTTTATGTCCTACTTTGGTTCAAATAATTCCCCTGCCGGATGAAAATTTATTCCTGTATTGTCTTAAATTCCTCTTTCGTTGTATGGAAATCAGCTCTCATTGTAAAAAATTGCCCTTCATTGAAATGATGGGTATATTCACTATTATTTCGTGCTATAGTGGGTAAATTTAAAGAGTAAAACTTCACTGATTATTAAACCATAGATCATGAGGACGATAAAGAAAATACCATTCAGCCGTAATTATGTATTTATTGCGATAGCTGTATCGATTACCTTGTATGGGCTTTTTGGAGCAACAACGCAAGAGCAGCGTGTATATAGCCTCGGTGTTCTGGTATTGCTCATCCCTTTTTTGGAAATCCGAGGCCAAGAGCGCGTCATGCAGTTTTTTGTTATCTTTTTTGTCTGTATCCAGGTCAGTAGTATTGCTTTATTTGACCGTCTAACTTACCAGCTATTGATCAGCTCACAACCGTTTTGGCTCGCTGTAAAGAAGGGCATACCGATAGCTTTTATTGTCTGCACGATGGCACATCTGTTTTTCTGGAGAAAAACAAACGTGGTCAAACTTTATGGAATCCAATTTCCCATTATGATAATTGCATGTACCTGGTATATCCGTATGCTACTGATCATAGCTAATTGCCAGCATATCCCAAATGCAAAAGCTGTACGCATACCTGCCATTGTTATCCAAAAATGTCCCGCTTGCTGTGACCTATACGAACTGTGGTTTTCGTTCAGGTATGAAGGCCAGGAAGAAAAGGTTTGCATTAATGTAGGTCCCAAACTACATGAACAGACCAATGAGGGAGATTCACTCATACTTCAGATGCATCCCGGGATACTTGGCTGGCCATGGTACCACAAAGATATCAAAAGGAGGTATAGATGATCGTAAGTTTACAAAAGTTGACAATACTCATAGAAGCCATAGTTCATCTGAAGAACAGGGATATTCCAAAGCATCTGTGTGAAATCAGAGCGGCCTGCAATAATAATTTTGCGCTCGCGCTAGAGGCGTACAGAGAGATCATCAAAGTTGATAATGCCCGGCAGGCCATACAGCTATACCACACACAATTGTTGCGACTACACTCTTTACTGAATAACTACTGTAAAGAGCATAAAATTGAAAATTCTACAGCACTATTTGCCCTGGAAGAATTACTTGGGCGAATCGAACATCTCTTTAAAAAAGATATTGATCCCTGTACGCCGCTGCCGGAGCATTATTACCTGAGGATGCATGGATATATATATGCAAATATGCCCTATATCTTGGATAGGTTAGCTCAGAAAAACATACCGAAAGCCTATCTCACCGAGATCCATTCTGCTATGGACAGCCTATTTGAAAATGGCAAGATTCCCTATATTCAATACCGACATCAGGATTACCTACTCAAAATGATCGAATCACTGCGCCAATTGGCCGACGACAGACGCCAGAGTAAAAACTGGCATTACCGCTTTTTGATTCTGATGGTCAACTTCAATTTTAACCACATGGGATTTTTCAACCGATGGAAAGAATTGTACACCTCAGACCCATCCTTTATGGATGCCCTGTTACGCTTCCCCAAACATTTCTCCTGTATCCCGGACTTTGCGTATGATAGTAACCGTAGGAGCCTGCTCAAGTTGATGCGCGAGTACATCGAGGATGAAAAAATCTCTCCATCAGCAACAATGCAGGATTATCCCCAACAATTTATTCAAAGCAATTTTAATGGCAAAGAGCTCAAACTTTGGATGCATATATCTGTTAGGGCGAACATTATGTGGTCGTCAGAGAAAAAAGAAGTTGCCGAAGTGTTTTCCAGGCTCGTCAAAACACGTGAAGGCACCTTACTTTCTGCGCATAGCCTGACCAGGATGGACAAAAGCGCTGAGTTTCATACAGCTCTCCGTATCCGCAAAGTATTGAATACGATGCTTGACGAATTGAATAGACAGTTTCCTGACTTAAATAAATAAAACACAAAAATTTAAAAACAGGGGGTGTTCCACCGCTACACCACCTAAACGTGTCCATTCTACCCATCAAAAACAGTCCTAATTATACGATAACCGACTATTTCCCCAGGAATTTTCTCTCCAGATTTTTGCCGCATAATACATCTTCATTACATCCCACAATTCATTTAAATCGAATAGAGGCAGGTGCACTTTCTAAATTAACCATTTCACTACACCTGCGCCGGCCTATTTTCCATACTACCTTTGTTTTACAGCGTACGAGAAAGTAGAAGCTGACGCTCAAACAGGCCGCTGTATCCAATGGAGGGACAGGTACGGCGCCCTGTTTTTGAAACGACGAAAAATAATAAAACAGGGATAGGAAATAATAAGTACCATGATATAAATAATTAAAGTTATGGAAGCGAATAAAACCAAAAACATGATATACAAGATCATTCGTGCGGCAATGATACTTTTTTGGGTCTATGTGGGAATGGAAAAACTTTGGCAACTCGCAGCATTCAAGATCGCCCTTGAGCAGCAGCCCTTGATCAGTTATCTGGCTCCGATGCTCTTTTGGCTACTTCCGGTGCTGGAGATCGGTGCTGGAGGTTTGCTTGGATTGCCTTCACGCCGCATGCAGGCCTGGGGATGGAAAGTTTCGACCGTACTGATTATCATTTTTAGTATCTATATCGGTCTTGGCATCCTCAATGTATATGACAGGAAACCCTGTATGTGTACCAGCTTTCTCAGTAATATTTCCTGGACAACGCATTTGATCATTAATTTCATTATTCTTGGCCTATCGATAACTGGATGGCTATTGCATCGCACTATCGTCAGATCTGGTGAACGGGAACTGGCGGGCAAAATAAACATAGCATTGTTCCTCATATGCTTTTTGGCAATGGGAGCCATTATATATGGGAACATAAACGTCAAGCGGACAAATGATAGCTGGCGGAATACGCCTGATAGCATTTACGATTATCAACAGCCCAATACTGCCAGTGCCCCTTCAAAAGGCTTATTAGCATCCACATACGATCGGTACACAGAACCGTACCGGCAATTATTTACCAAAAGTTTGCAGGCCAAGAACTTTACTAATCAATTATTGGCTTGCAATACAGAAAGGAGGGTAGCAATATGCTAACCAAATTTTTAAACAATTATGGCTACATGATATTAGGCGGCGCCATGATTATCGGATTCTCAGCATTTAAAGGTGCTGAAGCTTATGCAGGAAAAAAATTAGATCCTGTGACTATTTACTTCCATGGTGATCCTCAAGATGAGGATCAGGTTAAAGATGCCTCGCGTTGGAACACCACGCCCAATGATGAGGACTGTAACAGTGCAAACGTTATGGCTTGCTCTCAGGTAGTAGATGAATCTGATCTGAATTCTTCAGATCAGCTGAATCCAGCAAAGATTCAGCTGGGCGCTACAGCTACCTCGGGTGGAAATCATATCCCATCTAGAACCGGTGGCAGCAGCTCAACTACATTTACTCCAATCAATAGGGGATAAATGAAAGGAAGGGGTAGTCCGATCGGACTGCCCCTCCCCTATTAGTATCTACATCTTCTTTATTTCGGATTTTGTTGCATTCCCGTCAATCTAATAATATCTTCAGGAAGAGGAAGTGCATAAGCATTGGAGTTTGGCTGTAAAGTAATCAATTGCCCATTTAGTTTTCTTGTTATTGAAATCTCCCCTCCTTCTGCATTCAACCGCTTTAGGTCCATCCATCTTAGCCCCCTATACAGCAATTCCTTTCTTCGCTCTTTTAGGATTAAAGTCAGTGCTTCTCTTTTGTCTTTTATCACATAAGGAATAAATGTGCCCGCTTTATAGCGATACCCGAGTAGATGGTTTAGGTCTGCCATTCCTGCCTCTATATTTCCCATTCTCACATTGCATTCCGCACGCATAAGATACAGCTCGTCCGTTGCTATTCCCGAAAAAAGTTTAGAAGATCCTGCATAACTTCCTTTGAAAGTAGTCGTTCCATCGGCTGCTACTTTGAAGTATGCTGACCTGCGTAGATCATTACTTTCATAAGAACGATACAGGAGCGTATCGGTCAATGCGCGCGAACTTGTCAAATTGATACTTACTAATAATTCAGCATAAAATAAAGTCTCCTTATTAAAAAGTGTAAATGGGTAGGACGCTGTCATCTTCACTTCCGATAAATTATTAAAATCGAGCAGGTCAGCATTGTATTTTAGGGCTAAATCAACATAATAATGGGCCGAATCGTAGACTTGCATCGATAGGTAAGCACGAGCCAATGTAGCATAAGCCGCATACTTATTGGGACGCATGACATGACTGGTTTTCTCAGGAAGCATAAGGCTACATTCTTTCAGGTCTGTGATTACTTTTTCGTAACACTCCGCTATGGATGACCGGTACGATTGCTCATGAAAATCCGAACTGTTCCGCAGCACAATACCCATATCTGTTTTTGATTCTTGGGTATAGGCTTTTGAATAGGTCCATAATAAAGCTAGATATTGGCTCGCCCGATAAAATTTAGCAGAAGCATAAATGGCATCATATTGATTAGCATTACTTTCATCTCGATTGCTCTTTTTTATACGGTCCAACACAAGATTGCTATTGTAAACAGTGTTGTAAGATGAGGACCAGTCATTTCCGAAATTCATATGATCATTTTGCCAGATATAAGTCTGCTGGCCATAGTCAAGCAATGCATCATATACGGATTGGCTCAGGTAATAATTATCTGCCGAAGCTTCCCCAAAAGAAGGAAACTTCAGATTCATGATCTGGCTATCATCCAGTAGCTTTTGTAAGTCGTCCAAGCTATTCGGTACAGCCAAACCATAGTTTGACTGTACCTCTAAATATTTTTGACAGGCGGACAAGTAGAAAACAACTACCCCTAGCCACAGTATATTAAGAAATCTTTTCATCATTTACGTTATTAGATCAATAATCAATTTTTAATCCGATAGAAAATGTCTTCGGTGGACTTAATCGGTACGGAAATTCCGGGTCGATACCAATCTTATTTGCACGCCATAGTACTCCTAGGTTGGCCGCGTTTGCCGACAGCCCCAGATTAAATGCACGATTTCCGAAGGTATACTTACCTTGCCAGGTCAACGAAACATATTCTAGCCGCAGATGATCCCCTTTATAGACATTGATATCAGCATATTGATAGAATGCATCCGACATTGATTTTATAGGATATTTCATACCAGGAACCTGCGTATGCTGTTCATCCCCCGGCTGCTGCCATCGCTGATCAAAGTCCGGGTAGGCCGTACCGTTGGCAAACAATGAAAAATAAGACGTCACAGGACGCCTGACGTAATAGTCCCCCTTAAAACTGACGTTGAAAGAAAAAATCAGTGTTTTCCAAGCCAAAGTATTGATTATATTCCCAAAGACCTGAGGTTTAGAGGATCCAAAATAAACGATACTTTCATTTCCTTCTGGCGACGCATTAGCCTGATTGCGTATGGCTGTATAGTTTGTGCTTAGCTGCCCATCCAGCAGGCCCTGCCCTTCCCCAAATTCATTCAACCCCATCCATTTATAAGCAGCCAATGCGTTCAGTGGTTTACCGACGATCGGTGTGATGGTATTTCCGCTCGATAGAAAGGATGTGACACTGTTTTGCAGATTGTAATATTGCGTTGTCTTGTTCCTATTAAGGCTTAATATCATTCGCGTATCCCAGTTGACCTTTCCGCTTATATTCTTTGAATTTAAGTCAATATCAAAACCTTGTCCCCGCATTCCTGCCAAATTCTTGACAACTGTACCCTGTAAGCCCCATGCCGTATAATCGTATTCGCTCAGTCCGTATAAATCTTTGCCTTTCTTTATATAATAGTCAATACGCCCGGACAATCTTCCTTTTCTTACTGAAAAATCCAGACCAAAGTTAGTGGTTGCCACTCTTTCCCATTTTAGCAATGGATCGTTCAAGGTACTTATCTGATACATTGGGTAACTGGTATAAGTTGCCGAACCGATATAGGCAATTGGATCTGGCGATCGTCTTAAATCTACATTGCCACTGGTTCCGTAAGTCGTCCTCAATTTTAGATAATCAAACAGGGACAGATTAAAGAAAGCCTCCTTATGAATGTCCCAAGATCCGCCTAAGGACCAGAGTGGCGACCATTTATCATTGGTCGATGCACCAAAGATATTAGCGCCGTCTTTACGCAAACTCATCGATAGGCCATAGCGGTCCATAAATCGGTCGCTTATATTGGTATAAAGTGATACAAATCGATTTACATTTTTAAAAAATTGTGGTGCTCCCGGTATCCGTCGCATCCCATCATCCGGCAGCGTTGGAAAGCGAGTTACAAAGTCTACCGAAGTGCTTGACATCGGCAGCTCATTGTATCCATAGGCCGTATAGGAATTTGTGTTCGACCGATTCTCCCGTACCTCGCCACCAAGAATGCCGACCAGCAGATGCCGACCAATCGATTTGTTAAAATCAATTTGACCGCGTAGCGTGTAAGACCTGCCCTCAGCAGCAGAGTAGTGTTTTATACCACCAAGCGGAATGTTATATTTTGTAGCTGTGGTACCCGTACCGACGATGGTAAACTCATTGATCCACTTACGTGCTTCATAACTTTCCAAGGTATTCAATTCGTTATTTTCAGTACGCTGCTGCTGAATCTGTCCACCGACATTCAGGTGTAGGTAAGGCAATACCTTATATTTCAGGTTCAGACTCGAAAACCATTCATTATTCTGCCGTCGGTCTTTTGCATATTTATATTCCGACAGTGGATAGTAATCCCATGGCAGATAACCATTCGCATAGTTTTCTTTCAGATAACTGGCCCTATATTCCTTTTCAAATGGGATTTCAGTACCATCCTCATTTAGAAACTGAAGATATGGCGCCTGCATACTGCTATAGCTTAACGATGAGAATTCAGGTTTGCCTTTTCTGCTATCCTGATTGGTATACAGCACCTGCAGGTCCAACTGTAGATTGTCGGTAGGTCTGAAACTATTGGACAGCTGGATATTGATCTTTCTATCGAAAGCATCCAGTTCGGATTTATTCCCCGTATATCCAATACCAAACCCATACGAATTGCGTGTCCCTCCGCCCGAGATATTCAAGGCATGCTGATTGACAAACGGGACATTATAAAAAGCCTCCATATAGTTTTGTCCTCCATTTTGCCCCATGAGCTTAGCTATACCGCTGGCCGAATCTGCCGGAGAAATAAGGTTGCGCTTGCGTCTATCCAATAGGTCGATCACTGGCGACTGTGCCAGATACGGCTGGTATAGCAATTCCGAATCGTAGTACCCCTTTTCAAAAAGATATTTCTCCACTGCGATAAAATCCGCATTTTGGGGCTGATAGATTCTATTCAGATCGCTATTTTCTTTCAGGATTATCGTATTTGACAGTGTTATTTTTGTCTTCTGCTCCTTAGAAAAAGCACCTTTTTTTGATGTCATGACGATAACACCGTTCCCCGCGCGGGCTCCCCATATGGCACTCGCGGCAGCATCTTTCAGGATGGAGACACTTTCAATATTATTAGGGTCAATATTACTGATATCCCCCTCATAGATAAAGCCGTCGAGCACAATGAGCGGATCCAGATTTCCGTTTATCGTACTCAGTCCGCGTACGGAAATATTCAGTTTCTGCAGGTCAGCATTTTGAATCGGCTGATTGTCGAAACGAATTGCTGTTGTCATGTTATTGAGCCTATCCAGAATATTAGTTCCCACCTGCTGACTGAGCATTTTATTATCGACTACATCAATAGCCCCTGTCACCTCATTGGCTTTCAATGTCTGATAACCGGTGCTGACAATAGCCTCTTCCAGATAAATCTCCTTCGCATTTAAAGCCAATACCTTATTCTTCTCAAAAAATCCGGCTGCTACTGTCCTATCCACGAAACCTACACAGCTGATCATTAAAGAATCTCCTTTATCACCTACCTGAATAGCAAATTTTCCCTGCAATGAACTTGCAGCCTGAGTATGCAAGGTCTTGTTCCGTATAGATGCCCCCACTAGCTCCCTGCCATCTTTTGCTGAAACAATTGTACCCTGTACCCAAATTTTTTCCTGAGCCTTGCCCATGAAAAACAATACGCTTGTAAAAAGCGCTGTCAACAACACTTTCATTACTTCGTATGTTTAGTAGATACGGTGTAAAAATAAGGATATTCACCATTGTATTGTGTTGGCGTAAGCGTTATGCCATGCTGTTCCAGCGCAGCTATTTTTTGTTTGATAGACAGATCAAGAAAGTTTCCCGGCAAACGCAGATCAATCCGTTCGGCACTTTTACCCTCAAAAATTACCGGCTTATCCAAAACAGACCTGATAAAATCAATCACACTATTTAGGGGCATATTTTGCATGATCAAAGACTCATTGCCTTTATCGACACTATTCATATACATTCCGCCCTTTGTTTTCCATAGTGGACGCGATACATCCAGGGAAAGTGTGTATGCCGCAACAACACCTTTTTTTCGCTCAACTGCGACATTAAATCGTTGAATCAAAGCATTTCTAAAATAATCGAATGCTAACTCCTGTGTAATACTATCGCGCAGGTAGAGCTGATACCAAAACTGTCCTTTTGTTGTTTTAAAATCGTACATCAGATCGATAAATTCCTTAGTGATACGATCATCAAAAACGGAAAGACTCGATTGAACCCCTTTGAACGCATCAGGAAAAGCCAGCTGATAACAGGTATTGAGAAAGTAATTGCCCACCTGAAACAGCGAGCTTCCTTTGCTGTAGGACACAGCGGGATACACGCCGAGATAATTTTCCCGATAACCCGACATCACCGAGCAAAATAGAAGTCCTGTTGTATCCACTAAAGGCTGCGTGTTTATCCGGGCAGTATTTTTGATTTCCGATTTTTCAATAAACCGGCTTGACACGCCAGTCTTCAAAAAATCTTTGATAATATCCTCTGTGATAGAACTTGCGTATGAATTGAGGACAAATTCACCTTCGGGATTAATAATCCCTATCGTTGGCAAAGTATTATGCGGCAAAAGTGATGTAAACAACGTATCATTCAGTATTGTCGGCAATACCGGTGTGTAATTAAAGTCATCTTTATATTTCTTGAATCGCTTTTTTATCCGCTCTGGGGTATCCTTATTCCCCTTACTATTGACCATCACAACCTGTACCTTATCCTTAAAGCGCTGCTGGATCAATTCCATGTCGGGAATTCCTTCGATACAGCTTGGGCAGCCTGTTGACCAGAAGTCTAACAAGATCAGCTTCCCTTTCAGATCAGCGAACTTGATTGTTTTCTTTTTTCCATTGAAATAGTTCAGTTCGAGCGACTGGTTCCATACCGCATCCGGGATTTTATCTCCCGGTTTTAGCGCAACGAGGCTGGATAGCCCATCGGCCCCACTGTCCTTGCGGGGCGTCTGAGCTGATAAACTAAACATAGAAACTATTGCGATGCAACAGAGCATTACCCGACCAATACCTGCCGAATTTTTACATTTCATTGGGTTTTCATCGGGTCGGCATCGGGTTTTGATCGGTGTGGCCCGATGAAATCCCGATGAAAACTCGATGCCAATAGCATGAATGGCAGAAGTTGGGACGAAGTTGGTCAAGCAAAAGACAGAAGAAAATAGCCTTAGCATTCCCTTGATTTGCACAGGCTTTGTGCTTAAATAGTACTTAACACGTACTTGAAGTATATAGGTTATATAGAGCCTTACAAAGGCTAGTAATTTTAGGGTATTCATCATTTTGTTTGTTAGTATTTAGTTTGTTAGTGGTTTTGAGAAAGCTGATAAAAAAAATCGTAGATTTCTTTACTACTTTCGAGTTCACAAGCGATGAATCTATTGCTTCTGAGAAATGAAATTTCCACCTCTGACAGATTAATCTTTTTGTAATGAATCAGAAAATAAGCCATTACCATCCGAAATAATGCGACGGAGAAGTTTTGTACATCCGTTGTACTGATGTTAGAATTAACTTCGCTTTCTCGATAGAAATAAATCGTCAGAAGTTCTAATAGATGATTGCGACAACTGTCCATATCATATTTAGTCCAAAAATCTTTAATACACGCTACTGGATCATAGTCAAGATGATGAATCTCGTACATCGCCAGGTCGAAGGCGACGAGTTTTTTTAAAAGCTCTTTCATTTTTTTGGCTTTGAGGGTGCCTATCTGCTTAGACTATTTGGAAAAACAGGGCAAAACATCCCCTTACCGAGCCCAAAGTCTCAATGCAGTATACACTTTTAAAAAATTTAATTAACTAAACCTCAGAATGCCGTTTTACTCTTTTCGTCAATGGTTATTATAATATGGTTCGTCACGGACATCCACAATGATAGGAAGAACCGACCCTTTTGTTGTATTACAACAATAACATCAATAGAAATTTGTCTTCAACGAAAAGTTTGACTAAATTTATGCTGCAAAACAATTATTTAGTACTAGCCATCTTCTTGCCTTTTATTCTCTATTTAAATATTGAAGTAATGGGTCGGTGGCAGACACGCTTAAGGGAAGTATCGCTATTCTGTTGGATAAGAATAACGAGCCATTTTTATTGACTTCTCTCCTTTTGACGTGCTGTGTATGGTTAAATACTTAATCCGGCGCTCGGATTAAATTTTTGAAATACTGTTTAGCGGAATACCGAGTAAGTCGATCCTTGATCTGGTACTGGTGTGTTAAGGATTTAAAAAATGTCGTTCTCATAAACTTATTGGTTATGATATGAACGATGTATTTTCAAAGTGTGGAGAAACCTTGAAAAATACAAGGGGCGGCCCGCACTTTAGACCTGAAGGTGACTAGCCTTTTAATCTAGGTCCCAAAGGACTTCGACGCAATCTCTAAAGTATACGCGACACCGCCCGCATGCTTTTATTTTGAGTTACAAAGGTAACATTTTTTTAAGCATGGGACGATTTCACGGTTCTCTCGAGATAAATTAGTCGTTTACAGGTCGAGATACATCGTTAATCAAGGCTAAAAGCCATGAATTTCAAATCGTTTAAACAAATATACGAATACAATTCCATTTATACAAATAACATTAAATGGAAATAATAAATATCTATTATGTATGGAGGAAAATGAATTACTAGCAATTGAAGTAGATAATTTTGGAGATTACGTTTTATCGAGAAAAATCGTTCTAGGTTTATCGAATGATGCTTTTGCTAAATTAACCGACGTATCGGGAGGCGATATTAGCAAAATAATTAATAAAAAAAAGAAAAGTGTTTCCCTTCACTCTTTCTATAAAATTGCTGTACTTTCTAGTGACACGATAGAAAATGTCCGTGACGCGGTATATACAAAAAGAAACCTTGAATTAATAACCGATTATAAGCTTGAAGAGAGAACCAACTTTGGCACATTCATGCGAGACGAAGTTGAAGGTGATAATACCTTTGATATTATTATGTGCAAAACAGGCATAGAAAAGCAGAGACTGATAGATATTTATTACAATACTGGCGCACCTGAACCGTTTGAACTCCTCCTAATAGAAAAAGCTACAGGAAGTAAACCAGGTGAGTTGATGGGGAAATATATAGCCAAGTATCCGATTAAGAAGAAGGGGGAAGATTGATTTAGTAGGGAAAATTATTTATTAATAAATATTTCTTACATTGTATACAATAAACAGCCGTTAAACTTGGAATGTTCGCCCATCAAAGTTTTAATGCGAAATTTGGCACCGAAAGCAATACAAATTTAACGTTCACTGCGGGGTTATTGGAACGATGTAATGACATTGACGACTCTCGGCAATGTAGGTATCGGAACATTAACTCCCACAGAAAAGCTATCCGTCAATGGAAAAATAAGAGCACAGGAGATCAAAGTAGAAACAGCAAACTGGCCGGACTATGTTTTCGAACCGTCCTATAAATTGATGCCATTGAGCAGAATTGCAAATTTCATCCAAACCAATGGGCACCTTCCCGATGTGCCATCAGCAAAGGAAGTTGCTCAAAATGGAATTGAAGTAGGCAATATACAGAGTTTGTTGGTAAAAAAAATTGAAGAACTAACATTACATCTAATCGATATGGACAAAAAACTTACTGAGTTTCAGAAAGAAAATTTAGAAATAAAAAAACAACTAAAATAAAGCTGGAATGATCTCGTCCATACCTATAGTTCAACATACTTTATGAAAACAACATTTTACATCCAAGAATGAGCAGAATACAAAGGACTTAAAATACACAGAGCCTCATCAAATGATGTGGCTCTGAAATTTACAATTTACTTAAAACTACTCCTATTTATAAGAATTGACAGGTTTATATACTTTTTCAATTACTTTCTTTTGGCAATAAGGCTACTTTAATTTTGAGATTATCCTAACATTCATATTTCAAGAGAATCTCTAACTCACTCAGAATATTTTGAGAAAATTTGCATCAGCTTTATATTGATTAATTATTATAGGGTGGTATTAAGCAAATTCTGATCCTTGGATTTTAAATAGTTTAATATATCTTCTCTAAGCCTAAATTCCTTGGATCCAGTTTTGTATTTTTTGGCCATGAGGCTTTCCTGTATTGTCTTTTCAATTCTAGGGCTTTCATTATGTGCCTGTATAACACAACAATATTTTGGAATTTTAATTTTTCTCTCTATTATCAAGTATTTAAGAATTTCTAAATTATCAAAAATTATAGCATAAGAAATTGGACCATCTCCCTCACTATAATCATATTGATTAATATCCGCACCTTTATTAACCAATAATTTTACCATATCTAAACAGCCACTTTTACATGCTTCAAGTAAAGGGCGATTTGCAACAGTGTAATTAGCATTTGCAAAAACTACAGGTAGGCTATCATTCACATTGCCTTTATAAGCTATTAAAAGATCTAAAATATCCAGATCACAGACTTGTTTTTTATAGATATGATTACAAGCTATAAACATCGGAGTTGTTAAATCATCTTCATTCTTATTTGATCTTATATTAGGATCAGCTCCCGCTTCCAATAAATAGCGTACAGATTTTTTTAGATTATTTGCAACAGCCAACATTAATAATGTATGTCCATATTTTGGTTCCCTAATATCTGGAGAAATCGCTGAATCTCTTAAAACTTCAATAATTCTTTCTTTCGATTCACTTTTCACAGCATTCGCGAGGTCTCTCGCAGCATTTCCTTTAAAGAGATTAAAATCAAAACCAGGAATAGGTTTACTACAACCACTCGTTATTAAAAAAATGAATACTACTATAAAATATTTCATATATACAATTATTTACTTCCTAAGCTCTTTAGCACACTCATGATACTATGACCATTTTTTCTAGTTTCACTATTAACAGGTGAAATCATTTTTATATTTCCGAGAGCTCCAGGTAAAATAGACATATCTTGTACAATTGTTAACGGATCCGACTTTAATTGATAGGATGTTATATTGCTCCAATTGCTGAAAGCGGCCCCCAACCCTCCATACTTTATTCTTGTAGGCAGACTTAATCCCGCTGAATTGAACGTGATAGCTTTATCCCCAGTAGTGAGCGCATTTGCAGCAGCCTCTCCACCTCCTAAAGAGTGACCTACGAATGTCAATTCTGCTTCGCCCAGATTGGCCTTAATAACTTTCGCATTTGAAACTGACGCTTCATATTGTTCTGATGTACCAGATATTTGCGCTAAGTTTGCGACAACATCTTGCAGATTCTTAATATCTGGAATTTCAGTTCCGGCTGTTGCGTAGGTATACTCGGTTACACCGTCTTTAGTTCTCTCATAAAGTGCCGATTTAATTCCTGTTTTAGAATTTGTAAAATCAGATTTTTTCAAACCTACATTTCGATTGCTCACTTTCCACCCCCCTATTAAGTCTACTTTATCTTTCGGATCTTGATAGACATGTGCAGCAATTCGTGCGGCCTCTTCGCGAGTTGGTTCTTCAAGCATACCATCTGGATCTATAAATCGCAAAGGATTATCATAGGCATAACGATAGGGAGACCAACGTCTATTGGCTTCAGCCTTAGGATCCACCACGTTCCAACGTCCTATCTCCGCGTCGTAGAACCTAGCCCCGTAATCGTATTGACTACCACGACTTTTTCGTAGTTTTCCCGATCATGTGGCAGCTGCAGACCAGTTTTCTCAAAGAACTTTACCTACCCAAAGATAGCCGTTTGTTCGGTTTCTGCAACTGGTATTTTAAGGTTGGTCTGTTCATCTGTTGCAGCAAATTTAGCCTCCGAAGTTCAGGCCAGTAAATGGCTTTCACTGCATAAATGCTCGCTACGCTCCGCTTTATTCCATGGTCCATTGACAGGCCTGCCTTCTCCTGCTCCTGGTGGCCTAACAGAAGATCACCCCGAACCCCTGACGACATGGGGCGCCTACAGGACGGCCTTCCAGCGATGGAATGGGCTTTTGGTCTGTGCGATGGATTTCGTGCGGCCCTTTCTGTCGCCGGAAGGTTCCCCAGGGGTTTGGGGAGTGGAAGACTCCCCAATGGACAATTGCCATGCTGCCGCAGGCCTGCACACTGCCTGACCGGAGGGAGGTGTGCAATGAGCGATCGCCGTGGGGCTATTTAATAAAATGGCATTATAGCTGCCTTTAGGTACTATAATGGCCCATTATGTTATTTAGCTTTGGGCATCCGGGGCGGTGGAACCAGGGATTTAGGACGGCTCTTTGGTGCATGCATGAGGTTTAGTGATGGAATGGCAACAATGTGCCGGCGGATCGGACGGTGAAGGGTTTCCGCCGGCACGCTGCAGAAGGGTCGGCCGTGCGGTGGGATTATTTTATTTAAGGATCGGTTATTTAAGGGGATGATGTTTGTTCAGCGCATCCCGTAGGTCTTCAAGATTGGTCGTCAGGTAGCGTTCGGTACTGCTCACATAACGGTGGCCGGCCATGTACTGCACCTGCCGAAGTCCCTTTTCCTTAAGCCATTCGGTGATTACGCTCTGACGTAACTGTGTGGCGTGCTTGACCTTCGGATTGACCCTTTTAAGGGCATAAAAGAGGTGCAATAGCGTATTCTTGAGGTTCTCAACGTTGTTACGGCCTGTAAACAGTCGTTCGGATTTTTGTTGTATCCTTGGTCTTATGATCAGGATATATTCCTGCAGGTCGAGGATCTGGAAGGGTTTTAGCTCCAAAGTACGTCCAGCGTTATTATTGGTTTCGGGTATGGTTATTTTACCTTCACGTAATTTGATGTTTTCAGGCCGTAGGGTTTCCAGTTCTTCCAGAGTTAGCCCCTGATAGACCAATAGCCCAAGCATTGTTTTATTGCGGTAGGTACGGTCGTCCTTTACAGCATAACTTTCATACAGATTATCCAGTTCGCTTCGTTCCAGCACCCCCGTTGGTATATTTCTTATGGTTCCCTTGACCTGCAGTCCCGAGGCAGGATTACCGCTTACGATTTCCTTTTTGTTCAGGTAACTGAACCAGTAGCGCAGCGACAAAAGGATCCTGTTCAGCTGGTTTACGCTACGTCCCTGTTGCTTTCGGTCGTCAACAAAGTCCAGCACCTCCTTTTGGCCGATCTGCTGCAAGGTTAAGGCTTCTTTGTCAGACCAGAGCTGGAAGTAACCCACATACAGCACGTGCTGGGATATCGTGCTTTCTTTTAGCTTTTCGCCCTTTAGGTATGCTTCAAACTCTTTTTCCATATTGTCTTGTCGATTTTTTATTGCTGATTTTCCGCTACAATATGCGTATAGATCTGTGTACTTTCCAGACTGCTATGACCAAGGAACCGCTGGATATGTTCCAGCTGCATGCCCCACTGCAGCAGGTGCGTAGCGATACTGTGCCGCAGGGTATGCACACCGATCGGCTTGGCGATGCCGGCACGGTGGCGCAGCACCTGAACCCGTTCAAAGGCATTCGTGTAACGGCGTCCTCCAAGCCCCAGCAGAAAGGATTTTTCGCTTTTTTGGGGATTAAGGAACGGACGGCCATAAAGCAGGTAATCAGATAAGTATCTGATGCTCTGCTTGCTCAGTGGTACGTAGCGGGACTTATACCCTTTGCCCTTTCTGACCAGCAGCAGCTCTTTTTCTAGCTGGACATCTTCTACGTTGACCGACAGCCCTTCCTGCTTACGCAGGCCACAGCCGTAGTACAGCGCCAGCATCGCCCGGTCTCGGTAGCCCAGCGGATCATCAGTCGTATGCTCATAGAGTTCGGCGATCTCAATCGGTAACAGGATATCCTTCACATTACTGCTCCTGCCCGTCAATTTGATGTTTACGGCAAAGCTTTCATGGCCACTCTCCCCAAGGTATCGCGCAAACCGCCGGATAGCCTGCAGATTCTTTCGGATGTAGTTTTTGCTGATAGAGCCGCCCCTTAGCCTGTTTGGCCGCTGTTCAAGGTAGATATAGTAATTTTGGAGGAGGGTCTCGGTGATGTTTGTCGGATCGGTGATACCGTTATTTTGCATGTAGTGCAGGAACTCTGCTATCATCTTGGGCATATCCTTCTGACTGGTCCACTCGTAGTTCAATATCCGCTGCCAGTCATTAAAGCCTGTTACCAGCCTTTTGTACAGCGGATTCAGGCTTTTGTAAAAGTCCGTTACCTTGCGTTTTTCACTTACCATGGACTACTGCTACTTTCTTACTGATTTTCTGATTGTTGAGTGGTCCATTTGCTGATTGGACCACTGATGGACTACGGTCCACTGAAAGCGACCTTATTTCCGCAAGGACTCCCTCGATAAGCGAGCGGGTACTGCCTTCCAGATCTTCCATATCCTGCCACTCTTGCACTTTATACTCAAAGCCTTTGTAACGATTGCCCTTGACGATACGGATATGGCCCATACGGTCAAGTTCGCTCAGGTAACGTTTCAGGTTGCTCGGATTGATACGGAGTGAACTGCGTACATCACGGCTGTGGAAGCTGTCACTATCCAGTTCTTTTAGATAAGCTTTCAGTTTTTCAAAGAAGCCACGGCAGGAATCGCTCAGCTCATCGCTCTTTTTTAGTAGCGTGGTCTCAAGCAGCATAAAAGCGGTTTCCACATCCTCCGTCGTACTCTCGATGTACAGCTCTCCGGTTACGGTATCCGTTTTCAGCGGCCTTTGGTACTGGTGGTAGTAGGTCACCGTTTCGGTGAATAACAAAAGCAATAACATCGTCCTCCTTGGTTTGAACACCGATTCCGGCAGCTGCAGGTAGGTGGCGTAGGGGTTGCGTACGCTGATCGGCCGTAGCATCCGCTGCACGTTCTTGATCGTATGCTTTATCTTCTGCTGTGCCGCCTCGTCCACGAGTCCGGCACTCAGCATGCGCTGGTATTCCATGATACGGTTGTCCTGCTCGCTGCTGCCGTCCATGTAGAGCAGGATACAGCGGTTGGCGTTGTCCTCGTACAGCTTTTCACGGGTCGTACAGCCGCTAACGCAAACTGGACCTTCCACGTTCAGCGTCACCGTTTTCAGGTTGCCCTTATTGTCTTTTAGGGTTACGGTTTTGCTGATACGCCGCTTGCTCTGCAGCTCTCTCAATGGATAAAGCACAGATTCGGCACCGTCAAGGTCTTCGATCAATAGCAGTTTGTGCTTGAGCTCCTCACGGCCAAAGTAGTAAAAAGCGTTGCTCGATAGGGTCGTAATCTCCAGTTTGTCCTCCTCCGGCATCAGCTCCGATACCCTTTCCTGAAGCCAGGTCTTGCCCGTACCGCTCGCACCAAGGCACATCAGGTGCAATGGAACATGACGTTTTCTGCTGGTATAGGTCAGGTAGGCGATCAGGGCGTTGGTTTCCTCACCGATCACACCGCTGGCCGCTATAGCTTCTCTGGTACGCTGGATCAGGTTACCCGATTTCAGGAACTTCAATGCTTCTTTGCGTTCACTTTCGCTAAGCTCTTTCTTTTCAGCCTGCTTGGGCTTCATTTCCTCCAACCGTTCACTGCGATAGTTTTCCAGCGCAGTGGTCAGGTTTGATATCAATGTCGTAACCTCTGATTCCGCACGATCCAATATTTCTGCCGTACGTTCCACCAATTGCCCGCACTGTATGCCGTTGTACAGGTCAAGGTTATGGCGGTACGTTTTCTCCGTTTTGCCCGAGACGGTTAGTTTAAGCGTCACGCGCAGGCGGTCAAGCCCAGTCAGCTTGATGCCGCCCAGCACCGTGACATGAAAAGCGTTTTCCGTATACAACAGCAGTTCGGGGGTGTCCGTGATCAGCTTAGCCATTGATTCGGGTGATTACAAGCCTGTCCCTGCTGACTATAATATCCAGCTTCTGACCTCCGGTAAAGCCCATTTCTTCCAACCATACGCCCGATAGCCGGAGCTCGGGGACAACCCTTGAGAAAGGAAAAGGACTGGTCACAGTCGCAGCTGGCCACAAACAGCGGCGTATCCCGTGAGATGATCGGCAAGTACGAACGTGGGGAAGCCGTGCCCTCACTCGATGCAGCAAAGAAGTGGACTACCTTGCTGGGGAAACCAGCGACATGGCCTTTGACCGTAGGACAGTGGAAAAGTTTCAGGATATCGAAAAGCTCAGCGAGAGCGAAAAGGATCACGTATTTGCATTGCTTGACGCATTCCTCGCCAAGAGCAAGATGCAGGCGATACTCAAATAAAACAACGCCCAATCCGATAAAGATTGGGCGTTGCTGTGAAAGTATAATGTCAAAGACTCAAAAACTATAAGCTATTATGTCTTTTCAATACCATTATACAATACTCTTTCGAAGTGGGTCTACATAATTAAACTCTTTTGCTTCAAACATTTCTTCAAGTCTATCTATTCCCATTTGCTTTTTATAGTCAACCTCTGCCTTTGTTACGGGAATTAACCAATAAAAATGAACTTCTTCACCTTTACCTATATCGAATATTTCCAATTCAGGGCCGTCAAGATAAGGTAAAGATATCAATCCGTAGGAGCACTCTGATCCATATTTCCATGGCTTCCCAAAGTTTACCGTATGCCATAAACCGAGCTTTTCATCAAATCGATGAAAATGTGCGATTATAGTCAACAATTCAACTAAAGAATCATCTTTAGTTGGTGAAAACAAATGAAGCTCCATAGGTCTGTTATCGAAAGAATCAGACATACAACAAGTTGAGTAAGTCCACATATCCCGTGATTCTCTAGGAGGAAATTCTAACACACAAAAATCTTCACCTAGATCCTCAAAAGGGCCTTTCTCCCATTTCAAGCTACGATATTCATCTCCCCATATTGAAATATAATGCTTAATCACATTTTCCTTTTTATACAACTGAATATTCATCACAAATCATTTTTCTTCTTTTGTTCTCTGGAATAACGAGACGCATCTGCCCCCTGTTTATTAGATTCTGATTTAGGTTGCAATCGCATACGGGTTCTATCATTTGCACTAGCTTTTCGCTCTTCGGGAGTCATTTGATACCCTGGCTTTTCTCCTGTTTTAGGATCTCCTTCATAATACCTCTTTACCAATTCAGGATCATGATCAACAACCTCATCAGGATTAGCTCCAAACTCCTTTCTATCTGACTTTTTAGGAGTATTTCCATAATGCTTTCTTCTATTATAAGCTTCTTTAGGCTTATTTTCTTGAGACTTCTGTGAGTCTCCATTTTCATCCGACTTTTTACTTGAATTAAGCATCATTGGATTCAATGGGATATTGTTTCTTGTCCCATCTCTCCTAACAAAGAAATCTTTCCCAGCGAATTTATCTCGATTAGACACAACAACTGCACCAGCAGTTACAACTACAGCTGTAGTTACTATTTGTCTTACTGTAAGGCCTTCCAATATCGGTATTATGAAAGGGCACAAAGGACAATTTCCATCCGGATCTGTTAGATTGGTTGGATTATTCCAACTATACGCATAAGGGCTTTTATCAATCTGGTTCATGTGGTCCGCTAATTTGTCCACCACATTCCACCGCCCTATTTCCGCGTCGTAGAATCTAGCGCCGTAATCCAGCTCTCCCTCCAGTACATAAGAACTTCCCAAGGCATGCGTACCACCACTCAGGTCAGTCTGCATCTCCTTGCCATTATAAAGGTACTTATTATCAATGCTCGTTGCAATAGATTTTGTCTTTCCAAATGGATAATAGTCCTGCTTCTGCATCACCGCCGCAGTGGGTGCACTAGCTGTACCTTCTTTCTTCAGGACCACCCTTACGTTGCCCAGATGGTCCGTCAGATTGTAATAGTAGCTGTATGTACCTGAACTGTTCAGCAGAAAGCCGTCCTCTGTACCGATACGCTCAATGACAGGATTGGCGGTACCTATCTTGCTATATTCAATCCCACCAATATAGTCCCGCTGCGTGGTAATACCGCCTACATCCGACAGACGGCTCAGCTTGCTCCCCACAGCATCGTAGGTATAGCTAATATTCTTACCTGTACCAATCACTGTTTTGGGAAGGTTCAGGTGATTATAGGTCAGTACCATACCTGTACGGTCCTTGGTCGCATTGCCGTTCACATCATAGGTAAATGTACCCGTAACACCGCCCGACAGGCTGGCGAGCCGGTTGCTCTTATTACTATTGTTATAACCATAGGTAATCGCTGTCCCATTGTCCCTGGTCAAAGTTCTGATATTGCCCATATCATCATAGGTCAATGCCTCACTCATCACTGTACCTGTGCTCACTCCGATCTTCAACCGGTTGAGTGCATCGTAACCATAGGTGAATGTACTGTTTGTGGTAGCTGCATAACCCCAAAGCTGTCCGAAAAATCTAAAACAACACAGAAATAAAGAACTCAGGTGATAATTTCTGTAACGTACTAGATGTTTTCAATTGATTTTCTTATGAAAGTTTTACGCCAAGCATCACTTGCCAACCTTTTAATCAGTGGCTCTGTAACATTCTCGCCTGCATGAGATAATACAGACTTAGCAACTTCAAACCATTTACTATTTATTTTATTTTTTATAACGTCTAACAATTTATCTTCATCACCTTTACTACCAATAATTTTTATAATGACGTTTTCAGACAGTTCGTCTAGATTTCGTAACTCCACACTGTTCTGTATACTTTCAAATAAATTATCTTGATTTAAAAATCGTGTTTCTACCAAATTTACAGCATTCTTAAAATTCATTATAGAATCATTATAATCTATATTCCACCATCCATCCACCATTCCCTTCTTACAATAGTCTTCGTGTAGGAAAAGCGATCGTTCTTCTTCTTTCAGAAAGATAGACACCCTTTTATATGAATTCGGAGGAATATCATCCCAAACGGCGGAAAAAATTGTAACTTTTGACAGATAGAAATTACCAGTGAATTTTCCTTTCTCATATTTAGAAAATATCACTCCTAAAAATAAAAACAACCCATTTGTCAATTTTTTCACAAACAAACAATCCGCTACCGAATTAACATTGGGAATACTTATAAATTTAATATCGGCTAGATATTGATTTAATTTATCACACTTTTTCATTATTAATTTCTAGTTATCTTTCTTTTTAGGTCCTATATACTTATCAGAACCCGGCAAATAATCTGGGTTTTTAGGATCATAAAGAATTGTTCTATGGTTTGTCTTGTCATTTTTATCGAGCAATTGTTCTCTTTTTTTCGCACTTGCTCTACCAGATTTAGTATCAGGCTTAATTATTACAAGTGTTCCATCTGCATCTACACCATCCTTTCTGACATTTGTCCCATCTTTCAACTCCATGGGTACTTCAGTTTCTCCTCCCTCTTCTCTAATTTTTTTCTGCTCTTGCCTGTGTGCCTCCTGCCCTATTTCAGCTTTTTTTCGTAGTTCTTTAGTATCTTTTTTATCTGAATTAAGCATCATAGGATTCAATGGAATATTGCTCCTTGTCCCATCACGTCTTACTGTGAGATCGATCTGCGGAAATTTGTCTGCATTCATTGCGACATGACTCGCTGCTAATAAAGTAGCAGCTAGAGCCGCTCCTTCACGAGTACCTAAATATTCGACAAACATTGCAACCCCTCTGAGAATTGGAATGATATAAGCTGGACGAGGTCCCATTCCATCTGGATCAATAAAACGTATCGGATTATTGAACGTATAATTATACGGCGAATGCCTCCGCATCTGCTCCGCCAGCGGATCCACCACGTTCCACCTGCCAATCTCCGCGTCATAGAACCTAGCCCCGTAATCCAGTTGTCCTTCCAATACATAAGAACCTCCCAAGGTATGCGTACCAACATTCAGGTCGGTCTGCATCTCCTTGCCATTATAAAGATACTTATTATTGATACTCGTTGCAATTGATTTGGTTTTACCGAATGGATAGTAGTCCTGTTTCTGCATCACTGTTGCAACAGGAGCTGTAGCTGTACCATCTTTCTTCAGTACCACCCGCACATTGCCCAGGTGATCCGTCAGATTGTAATAGTAACTGTAAGTACCTGAACTGTTCAGCAGGAAGCCATCCTCTGTTGCAATACGTTCGATCACCGGATTTGCTCCACTAGCTTTGCTGTATTCAATCCCACCGATATAATCCTGCTCGGTAGTAATACCGCCAACAGTAGACTTGCGGTTCAGCTTAGCACCCGATGCATCGTAGGTGTAGGTAATGCTCTTACCGGTGCCCGTCACTGTTTTTGGCAGGTTCAGGTAATTGTAGCTCAGGGTCATCCCTGTACGGTCCTTCGTCGCATTTCCGTTCAGGTCATAGCTAAATGTCCCCGTCAGACCTCCCGATAGACTGGCCAGCCTGTTGCTCTTATTGATATTGTTATAGTTGTAGGTAATTGCCGCACCATTATCACGAACAAGGGTTCTGATATTGCCCATATCATCATAGGTCAAGACTTCGCTCATCGCCGTTCCGGTACTCACACCGCTCATCAACCTGTTCAGCGCATCGTAAGCATAGGTAAATGTGCTGTTCGTAGTAGCGGCATAGCCCCACAGCTGCTGCGCGATATTGCCATTGTACTGTGCATTAGCAAGCACTGTGGTACCATTGACATTATAGTTCAGCTGCGAGGTAAACTGCGCCGAACTTGCTTTGGTCTGCCAGCCTCGTTCGTTATAGGCATAGTCAATGCTCGTCATAAAATTGCCGCCACCGTTCTCACTATGCAGTGACTTGGTCTTCAGTTGACCGATCTCGTTATAAGCCAGTTTGCTCTGGATCACCTCATCCTGTCCATTGACCTTCTTTTTGGTCTGAACCAGCCTACCCACATGGTCATACTCATTGGTGGTTATAATAGTCACCACCGCTCCCGTGGAAGGTGTATGCACCCGTGTACTCTTGACTACCTGACCTGGAAAATTGTATTCATTGGTCACATAATCCGTTCCGCCAAGGTGGTTCTTGGAGGCAGACTGGATCACACGTCCATAATCATCGTAATAATTCACTGTCAGCAAAGGTGCCGTGCCGTCTTCTTTGTAAACAAGCACGCCCGTCAGCAGCGATTTGACCTTTGTACTCACCGTGATATTCTTTGATGGAAGCTGCCCCGCATTTTCAAAGCCGTAGTCATCGTAATAGTTCACCGTACGCGCCGTAAAGTTCTCACGGGGATAAGACACATTGCTGTAGCCGGTTTGTCCGGCTAAGCGCGTCTCCCAGAGCGCGGTTTCGTTGTTGATGTAATCCTGCTCCACCTGCCTCGGATTGCTCCCCTGATGGATACCCGTCACCACAACACGCCCAAAAGCATCGTATTTGGTCACACGCCATTTGTTGGTCTTTCGGAGATCGGCATCCTGTTCCTGTAGCAGCTGGTCATTTTTGTTATAAACAAGGTGATCCCAGCCCCTTCCGGGAATCTTCTTCTCGATCAGTCTCCGCTTTCCATCATACCGGTAGGCATATACCAGCTCATGGAAATCGCCTGTGGTGGCCTCGGTCAGCGTTGTGGTCGTGGAAGGGAATCCCGGCGGGATCACATACCGCAGGTCTCCAAAGTCGTCGTACACATAATGGGTTTCCAGCTTCTTGCTGTCAGTTTCCCAAACCCGCTTGAGTACAACACGTCCCTCGAAATCTTTATATTCCTCCACTGTACCGCCCTTTCCGTTTGCAGATACCCAGTTCTCGTCTTTGATCACCGTTTTATAGAGTTTCCCGGCAGCATAATAACCTGCCGTGGCACCATTATCCGTACTGTTGATGGTCCACAACCGCACATCGTTGGTACCGTTGGTACCATAATCGCTTACCACCGTACGACCCGCATTAGTACTCGCTGTTACATTATCGCGGTTGGATGCTGGTTGCCAAGGTACACCCGGGGCGCCCTGCTGCTGCACACGGTTCAGCGGACTGTTCTCAAAAACAGTACCTGCATAGGGGTTCGCTGTCTTTACCACGGCAGCATCCCAGGTATTCGACGTAGCATAGTAAGCCTGTTGGTCTGTCTTGGCTGTTGGCTTGAAACTGCCGTCTCCCGCCACATTCTTCGCGTGGGGAAGATATTTGATGCTTTCACGTCCAAAGCCATCGTACTCGATATGCTGTACAATGTCTTTATATGTCGGGCTGGCCATCAGCTGGACGCTCTGGCTCGGCCTGCCCAGCCCGTCAAAGTACTGGATGCTCTGGTTCTCATCACCGATTGTACGTTGGGCATTCAGTGTCGCCAGGGTAACCCCGGGACTGCGGAAGGTCTTGGTCAATATATAATTCTGACCTGCTGTCGGATTACTCACTATATTCTGAAAACCGGCAATACTAATGGTAACAGTTTTGCCTGCCGCGGGGGCAGGGATGTGAAAGCCATTCTGCAGTGTGATGCTCTTAAGGGCCTGAATATTGGTCTGGTTGCTATAGGAACTCAGGGGAAGATGGTCCACAAGTGTCTGCCCATGTACCGCCCCAAACCCCAATAAGGATAATAGTGTTAAAAAGTTCTTTTTCATAATTGATCTGGCTTAGTTGGAACGGTAATGGTAATCAAAGGACCTGTTTACATTGTTCAGGTGGTCAAGGATCGCCTGCAGACGCTGCATACCGTCATATTTATAATATTCGGTAATCCCACGGGCATCCGTCTTGCTGGTCATCCCGACCAATGGCTTGTAGGTATAGGTCGTCACCATGGCTTGAGCAAGTCTTGAGTCATTGCGGAGCTTATCTGATGCGGCCTTGATTAGGGTCTCCATGCTAGCCTCGGTCTGACTGCTGTTCAGGTTATCGATTGTCGCTTGGGTGAGGACAGTAGCCACTTCTGCGTAAGTTGCATTTTTGATTGCGGCAATTGGATAAAGACCATTATAGCCCCAAAGATAGGTTACCGTTGGACTTTCCTGCTTTTTTATTTCTTGCAGATTGCCATATTTATCGTAAGAAGGGAAAGTGATACGTTCACTAACTTCAGTAGGTTTCAATACTTCAGCCTTTTCAATGAATACGTTTTGAGAAAGTGTTCCATATTGTTTATGATAGGAAATATGCTCTTCCAACAATTTTTCAGAACTACCGTTCACTTCATATTTTTTTGTGCGTACGGGTTTACTCACGACATTATTTGAGACCATCCAAAGCCGTGCATTTTCATTGGCACCAGTAAAGGCTGCATTTCCAGGATATATATATTTATATCGTGTTGTTCTACCCGTACTTAAACTTTGGTCACTTTGAATTAAATCACCTAAAGCGTTATAAAAATTCGTCGTTGAAGACTGAGTGTTACCTATTGGAGAGTACGTTGTCTTTACGGTATTTAACAAATTACATTTTAAACGGCTAAAAGTATAAGGATAATAACCAGGATACTCAATTGTACCTGTAAATGCCCCACCATAAATTTCGTCATCGTCAACTCTCTTCAAATTATAAAACACTTGATCCCCTGGAGTCAAATCATAGTCATTGGAAGTACTTTGGAGAGAATCAAGCTTATTATTTTTTAACAAGTAAACAGTTTCCTGTCTAATCTTTCCGTTTTGCACCATAAAGGATTGCCCCGGAGGAAAGGGATGTGTATAAGAATTTTCGTCTGGTAGATTGATATAATCATACTTTACTAGTGTCGTATCGTTATTGCTTGTCATCATTTCATATACCCGATCATAACCAACTACCGAAGAACTTTGAGATGTTGTCTGTGTACTTGGCGAAGCAGATATTTCTACATAATAGTTTAAACCTATCTGATTGTTCTGAATATGAGACACATGATCTATTACGTTGTTAAAGTTGCTACCGCTAAAAAGTTTTCCCGAAGATTTTTGACCAAAGCGGTCGAGAGAATAATAATATTTTTTGGCAAATGCAATAGTACCTGGCGCGGAATAATCTTTAGTCTCACGGATTCTTAGTCCTCCCACTTTATTTTTGGTAGGATCCTTTTTCTTATACCACCTCAATTCACATACAAAGTTCATATAATTGGGAGGATCCTGGTTGAACTCTGCCTTTATCTCGTATTCGCCATTAGGAAAATAAGCATTGCTAAAACTATAATAAAATAAACGAGAAACATTGGCGTTGGAAGCTGATAAGCCCCGAATCCGTAACGAAGCCCCCATGGTACCCGCAGGTACTCCTAAATCCATTACATCAGCAGATAGAAATGCGCCTCCGTTTATATTATTGTTTAGAAAAGGATCAAAACTATTATTTATCGTAAAATTTCCAACAAATGTCTTTTGAGGAGGAAAAACTGGCTCTAAATCTTGCCACAATTCTTCAGCAGAAAGAAACAACTGCTGTTTATCATAACTCGACGGAACTTTCATGTCAAATGTTTCATTATTTTCATAGGTATATTCACTGCTGCCACCATTAGGATATTGTACCTTTTTAAGTATACCAAATTGAGAGTATCTTTCATTAATTAAACGATCTGCCCCTTCGATGTTCAAATTTTCATCCTGTCCGGGTACAGTTATGATACTAGGCCCTATTAAATTGGCATTTGTGGTCGCACCGTTATAATATCCCCACCAATCCTGTGCATAAGAAATCCGAGAAGAAGGTATTGCATTAGTTTCATAATTAAAACGATATCTCTGACTAAAATCCCCGGTTGAACCTATAATGCTTACACTATCAAGAAACATCCATTTATTTGAACGGTATGTTGCTGTCGACGAACCTGCTATATACGAGTACTGAAAATCAGTTTGCGAAATTACGTTATCTTTAGAGTCTGAAATGATCACTTTGTTCAAACTATATCCCCCTACTAAATCCTCTCTTTCCGCTATATTCTTAATAAATTTGATCTTTCCACCGTCATAGGTTATAACAGAGGGCATATATGACTTGACTAAGCTCGTCAAAAAAGAAAAATTATCGTTTAAATTACCATTAATATTAGGTCCAAATTGTATATATTTTAAGTTAGATCCTATACGATAACTTAATTGATTTTCTAGCGTATAATCAATTTGAATGCTACTAGTTTTAGTTGAATTTTCAATTTTGCTAGATAACCAGGAGTTAACTGTCGATCTACCTGGAACGGTTCCATTCAATTGGGAAGTTTCCCCTACCGAAAAAGTGTATACAATACCTGAATCATCAGTTACAGTAAATGAATTTGCGTTCCTATCATAGACAATTTTTATATCGGTTATTTCTTCTGTTAGAAATCTGTTTGATATTTGGTCATAAAAAAATCTTCCGGAAAAATTACTCAAAGATAGATAGAAAACATCTGCTTCAGTATCCACAGGGTTAGTCGCTGATGAGGTTTTAAAATCATTATAAAGAGTAGAACCTTCAAAATTATTGACATAGTATTCCATCGTACGCCCTTGGTATCCTTCAATATATCCTCCAGGTTCCTCATCAGGTAAACCACGGACCTGTCGACTGATCATTGGCAATCCAGAAAGACTCCATCCGAGACCGACCCATGATGCTATATCTTCAACTTTGTTTCCTCCCGAATTATATCCCAAAGATAGATTAAGTGACAATCCTTTGGATTCAATATGCCAAATAGGTACGTTCATACCGATCTGACCAGTATATCCGTTTACAGAAGACTGGTTATAACTTAAAAGGGAAGCAGCATTTGGGCTTAAAAAAGTGGGTTCATAGCCTTTATTTTGTGCAAGGACCTGGCCTGAGAAACATCCCAATACCAAAAGTAGGGCCTGAGAACCAAAATAACGTAAAGTTCGCATTCTAAAAAAATAATAAGGTTAGTTAAATCCGTAGATCAATATCAAATAAGTTAATGTCGACTAGATAATTTGACACAAAAGTATTCAAATTAAAGTTAAGCAACAATAGTATTTGTCTTAAAAAAAACAATTTTAAACAAAAACAGTATTCATTAAGAGCTACTAGAAAAAAAGCCACATCTCACGACGTGGCCTTAATAAACATATGATTCACTAGAGGTTTGTCTTTTATTACTGGCAAACCACCAGTTGTAAAATTTTATTTATACGAATTGATCGATTTGGAAACCTTCCAATCATTGCCCACACGCTCTATGGTAACCAAGTCAGTTTTGGTAAAATTCTCAAATTTCAAAGTCACTTTAGCAACCATATAGTCTGCTGATTCTTCTAAGATGTTTGTGTTTACAGTACAGTTCAGATTTTCGTTTTTCTGTTTTTTTAGTGATTTGATGACTGCTTCACGGCTATAAGACCGTGCATTGGAAGCTTGGATCTTTTGATTGAAATCTTCCGCGAATAATTGCTCTACACCTGCTGATTCTCCTTCGGTAGTTACCGCAACATAGTGCGCTAAAGCGAAGTCTGCCATTGATAAGTTCACGTTAGCTTTCTCTGATTTCGATGCGGGTTTATCTGCTGCCATAGCGAAAGTTGATACGGCGATTAGGGCTGCTGCTGCGAATGTTTTTACTAGAGTTTTCATAATGTCTTTATTTTATTGTGTTAGTTTTTTTATCTGTTCTTATTTGTTGACTCAAAACTACAACACAATAGGCCCCTAACCTACGGGCTTTAGACCAACGATCAGGAAAACTCGGTGAATGGCGGTAATGGAGAGGTGATTACTCCGACGATATATAGTAAACAAATAACAATCTAAATATCACTATTATCAGCTTGTTCAAATAATTCGTGTAACTTTTGTTGAAGTAGCTTTTTATCCGGTAATTGTGTTTTATATTCCGCTACTACTGTTGGTGAAAGACTTCGGCTCAAAGCATACTCAATCACCTCACTATCTTTATCTTTACATAATAGAACACCAATACTTGCGTTCTCATTGGACCGCTTAACGTCTCGGTCAAGAGCTTTGTTACGCCCCATTTGCTACTTAGGAAATTACCAACATTAATAATATCTAAAGAAACTTGTAACCTATGATTGTTGTTTGTTTTATTGAAGCAATTTATTCGAATATTCATAATACCAGTTTTAATGTTGCATATCAACTTACAATTGGAAAATAAAATAGAAATTTAAAAGAGAAGAGAACTTCATTGTTCTTAAAAAAAGAGGCCGCTATATTTAGTTACAGCGACCTCTTTCTCTTAATGGGGGTATTCGGACTAGTTGAAGATATAACGAATTCCCACTTGTGCAGACCATCTTGAATAAATGTCTTGCACATAATAAGGTACATTATTATTTATATTAGACAACCTGTAAGTAGGTTTCTTTGTAGTTCCTTCATATCCCGCAAATGTAACAGGTATAAAACTATTGTCCCAGAAACTTCCTGCCCCAGTATATTGTTTACCCCAATTGCCATTTAACAAGTTACCAACGTTCATGATATCAACCGAAAGCTGGAGTTTGTTTTTAGTGTTTCCGATGTTGGTAAACAAATCTTGAACAATTTTTAAATCAAATTTATGAGAAAATGGTGATCTAGCTCCATTTCTTTCTGCATATTGACCTCTTCTAGATTTCAAATAATCATTTGATTCGATAAATCCATTCAAAGCTTCCCATTGTTGCTGTGGAGTCTGATCTCCATTTTGAACAAAAGTAATTTCGGACTGATCCTTAGGAATGTACATTAAGTTGTACTGATTACTAGATGAAGTTGCATAGCCAGTTAAGTTACCTCCAGCTAAATAAGAAAATCTTGCACCAGATTGGCCTGTATAAACAAGAGATATTGATGTACCTAAATGTTTAAGGTACTCTTTCGAGAAAGATAAAAATCCGATTACGCGACTTCCTGTACTAAATGGGTTATTCGCAAGGGTTACGTTGTTTGAACCATTTACAGAAGCTACTCTATACCAATTTGACTGATTTTGGGACGATGTACCAGAGATTAAATCTTTTGCAGCAGTATAAGTATATGCTACTGATGCATCCAAGCCAAATAAGAAACTTTTTGCCAAAGATGCCGTTGTAGACCATGAATAACCTTTATTTACATTATTTACATAAATAACTTCTGTATAGTTATCTAGGACACGGCGGTTATTATTATTCGCATCATAAACTAAACGATTATCAGCTCCTTCTAATGTCCCGATCGGACGTTCTAAGTTTAAATCTCTAAAGTTAAATGCACTCAAATTTTTCGAGTAAATAAACTCTAAAGTTCCTTTAACTCCATACGGCAATACTTGATCAACTCCTCCTGAGAAACGCGCGATTTGAGGCAATTTCAAATTCTTATCAAGTACTGTAATATTTCCAGATGGTGTTACAGCTCCACTATATTTAGGCAGTTTGTTAACGTCGCTGATAAATGGAACATTTGCATCGGTACCATTACCAAGACTATTACCACCAAGTAATGCACCACTTTGGGTAAATGCACCTGCCGCCCAAACAAAAGGAACTCTAGAAGTAAATATTCCCATTCCTCCACGTACAACTGTCGAACGATCTCTATTCACATCCCAATTGAATCCAATTCGAGGAGAAAACATCAATGCCGGGCTTGGCATACGATTGGTTTGTACATTATACTGCTTTGCCAAAATTGAATTGTTAAAGTCAGTATTTTCCATCGGTTTATCCAAATAGATTGGAATATCCACACGAACCCCTGCAGTAATTTTTAAATTATCCTGCATTTGAAATTCATCTTGAGCATAAAAACCTAACTGTACAGCATTAAATTTGGCGCCTTGACGTGGATCATCGGTGTTGCTATACCCATATTGCATACTATTAGCCATTCCACGCTCAAAGTTCTCAATCGCTGTATATGCTTTTCCTGTAGCCGGATTTATATCAGCTGCTTTGGAATCACTAAATACAAATGCTCCATTTGAATTCCCTGTGTATGCATTGTACATTTTATAGAACTCATTGTGCGTACCGAAGGTTAATGTATGTAATCCCTTATACCAAGTTAAGTTATTGGACAAAGTATAAACATCTTGATCCAATTGATTAATATTAGTGAATGGGTCAACACCTAAGTAGTAGGTTCCCGTCACAGTCGTTAATTTTCCATTGACCTCCACTTGTCTAGGTACATTTATACGAACATTTGGAAATAACTGACCTTTATAGCTTCTTGCATCTCTTACGCGACTATATCCTGCAATAAAACTATTGGCTAATGAATTATTGATACGGCTACTTAATTCTAAAGTAAGTGTATTTGACTTAAAATCTTTTAATATAGCACCATTACCAAAAGTCAAAGAAGATTGTGTTCTGGTATTGCTTACATCAACGCCATCCACATAGTTGTATCTCAAAGAAAGTTTATTTTTTTCATTGATATTCCAATCCAAACGCGTCATTACTTTATTAGATGTATTTTCATCTGCTAAGTCTGTATATGAACCAGCATCGTAATTATACTTGCTTAATGCAATATCATAAATACGTTTAGCATCAGCATCTAATAGATTTGAACTCGAAGAACCGACAGGATAATTTTCTGGTGTATTATTTTTAGTATGTTCGTAATTTACAAAGAAAAATAACTTATCCTTAACAATAGGTCCTCCTAAGCGTACACCATATGTTTTTTCAGAGAAGTTTGCTAATTTGGTTCTCTCTTCACCATCCTTAACCAAAGATTTTGGAGTTTTCCCAGTTAAATCTTGATTTCTGAAATAATGATAAACCGAGCCTTGAAATTGATTGGTACCTGATTTTGTTACCGCTGAAATACCACCTCCGGCAAATCCACTAGAGCGAACATCGAACGGTGCAACTTGAACAGACATCTGTTCAATGGCATCTAATGAAATTGGATTTGTACCACTTCCACCTCCGTTTAGACCATTTGCATTAAGACCAAACACATCATTAGTAACAGCTCCATCAATAGTGAATTGATTGAATCTATTATTCATACCGCCAATTGAAACAGACTGCCCTTTTACATCAGCTTGGGGTGTTAATCTAGTAAAATCTTCAATTGAACGAGAAACAGTTGGTAAGTTTTCCATCTGTTTTCTTGAAATAGAAGTTTCAGCACCAGTCTTTAGGTTTTTAGAACCACCTGTTCTAGTTACAGTTACCTCATCTAAAACTGTCTCATTACTTCCAAAAGTACTATTTAAGACATAAGGCTGACCTAATTGTATATAAACATCGTTATAAATAATAGGATTTTGTCCAACATAAGTTACTTCAATTTTATAAGGTCCACCAACACGCATAGCTGGTAGATTAAAACGACCCGCTGCATTCGAGGATCCAGAATAAACTGTTCCTGACGGCACGTGTGTAGCCTTAATTGTTGCTCCCGAAGTTACACTGCCGTTTGCTTCTTTTACAATACCTGTAACGCTACTTGTCGTAACCTGAGCTTGTACAGCACCATAGCTGGCCATAACAAGAGCGAAAAAGAGTAAAGATCTTTTCATATAATGTGATTTGTTAAAAAATGTTAAGCAAAATTACTAAGAGATTTCAAATTACAAAGGACTTAATATAAACTTAACACACTAAACCACACATACTTCATGAAATACCGACGAAATTTACTACATTAATATACAATTTAACCGCAAAAAAAACGTTATAACATGTTTTAAACCAGCATTTCCCCTCTAACCGATCGACCAGAAATAATTTTCCACATCAAATCCGCAAGATTCTTTTGTAACAACATTATTCTAATCGGAATTTAAGTTTTTGAAAAAAATTAACTAATTTCCTATCAATCGAGAATTTTATTAAACAACTCAGTTTTTGTAGCATTTGAGCTACTGTAAGCCTAATCTTATCGAAAAAATCTAAACGATTGTATACGCTTGATGGTTTCTATAAAAAATGTTTCAAAAACCGAGAACTTTTCAGAAATTCGCACACCTAATAATTTATGCTTCATGGAAGACGGTATTCAAAATTCTTCTTTTCAAGAACCTGCAGACGTTAAACTATCCCATGCAGGACTTTCATTTTTGGCTTCAGCTGCCAAATGGGCCAACTTTCTGGCCATTGTCTGTTTTATTTTCATCGGTATCTCTGCCATAACCATGGTCAGTCTCATCTTCGGAGCCAGTGCATTATCACTCGGTGCCGACGAATATGTCACAGCAGGGGCTTTATCCACATTCGGTGTACTTTATCTTCTATTTCTTGCTTTCTTCTGCCTTCCCATCTATTACCTGTATAATTTTGGATCTAAGGCAAAAAAAGCAATCGAAAATCGCGACAGTATTCAACTGGAATTATGCTTAGATGCCCTCAAAAAGCATTATAAGTTTATTGGAATCATGGTTATCATTACCATCGCCTTTAATTTTATGGGACTGGTCGTTGGAATAGTGCTTGGCATTAGTGACGCTTTTGCCGGCGTATAATACTGTCCTCAATAAAGCTTATAAAAAAAGCGGAGTATGCTTCTTGACATACTCCGCTTTTCTATTGTATTGACTCCTTATTTTTTATAGTATTTCATCGCGTTTGGAATCAATTTCTGAATATCCGCAATCCGTCGCTCATCACTCGGGTGGGTACTCAAAAACTCAGGCTGCCCTTTTTGACTACCCGATGCCATACGTTTCCAGAAATCTACAGCTTCATTGGGATTATAACCGGCCAAAGCCATAATAATCAAACCCGCTGCATCGGCATCGGATTCATCACTTCTCGAAAATTTCAGTTGCGCCAGGTTTCCACCTAAACCATACAGATTGTTAAAAACACCCAGCGTGCTGTTTCCAGATACCCCTGCAGCTGAACCTAAAATTTGTCCACCCAGCTGTAAAGCGATCTGATTCGAAGCCTGAGCTACAGAATGCTCCTCAATAGCATGTGCGATTTCGTGCCCCATAACTGTTGCTAAACCCGCTTCTGTACGCGTTACTGGCAATATTCCGGTATATACCGCAACTTTACCTCCAGGCATACACCATGCATTCACATCATCACTCTTCACCAAATTAAACTCCCAGTTGAAGTTAAATTGATTGGCACGACCTGTACTTTGTAGATATTGGTTAACGGCCGTCGCAAGCTTATTACCCACTCGTTTTACCATGGCAGCATCTGCTGTCCCTGTTACTACCTTACTATTATTCTTTGATAAGAAATCTTTATAAGCCAATGCTGCTTGTTGGTTGACTTGATCAGCGCTGACCAATTTCAAATATTTTTTCCCAGTAACAGCTGAAGTTGCACAACCTGACAGCCCCGATGCCAGTGTCACACACGCTAATACCATAGCCGAATAATTAAACATTCCGTTCATATGTATATATTTTCTTTCAATGGCCTTATGGAATATCCAAGCGATGTTTATTGGCATTTCAGCCCTTTCAACATGGATATTTCACAATAAATTATTAAATACCTCTTAGCGGATGCAATTATTGTGCCTATTCTTTTTCCTTCGACTTTTTCTTAAAGAGATAAATCTTGGATTCATGCCCCTTTAACAGACGCTCTATATTCTTTTGATGGGTGATCAACAACAGGATACAGATGGCTATTCCGTAAAGTAAAACAGAAGGTATCGTTGTTTTAAAAATAAATGCCAAACTAAAGGGAAATGCAAATCCTGCAGAAATGGAACCCAGCGACACATAGTGTGTGGTCAACAAAATAATGATAAATACCGATACACAGACCAATGCTGCAGGCGTATGGATCGCGAGAATCATACCACAGAGTGTTGCTACCCCTTTTCCACCTCTAAATCCAGCGAAAACAGGAAATAAATGCCCTAATACCGCGATAACACCTAATGCCAACTGAAAGTTGACAAATTGTACATCGCTTGTATTTTGCCCCAGCTCTATTAAATAGGCTAAATTTGTTGCCGTCCAACCCTTAAATATATCTACAAACATCACGATCGATCCCGCTTTAGGGCCCAATACGCGAAAAGTGTTAGTTGCTCCTGCATTACCGCTTCCATACTCACGAACATCTACCCCATAAAATGCCTGTCCCAACCAAACTGCTGTAGGTATGGACCCAAACAAATAAGCTAGTAATACTGCAGTTACTAAATAAATCGATATCATTAATTAAATCAGTTCTTATATTAATTTGGCCTTCAGACTAAGATCCAAGCTCTTTACACTATGTGTCAAAGCGCCTACTGAAATATAATCTACTCCGGCCTCCGCATACGATCGAATCGTGTCGAAAGTTATTCCCCCTGAGGCCTCTGTCTTGAATCGATGGTCAATAATCTGAACAGCTTTGGCTACATCTTGCGGTGAAAAATTATCTAACATGATCCGGTCCACTTCGCCAAAGTTAAGAACTTCATCAAGCTCCGCAAAATTTCGGACTTCAATTTCTATTTCTATTGGTTTATTTAGGTTCTTTCTGTAATCATTTGCACGCTTTAGAGCCGGTACAATACCACCACTATAGTCCACATGATTATCCTTGATTAAAATCATATCAAAAAGACCAAAACGGTGGTTGGTTCCGCCGCCTATCCGAACAGCCTCTTTCTCCAATACGCGCAACAATGGTGTCGTTTTCCGCGTATCCAAAATTTCTGTAACTGTTCCCTTTAAAAGGTCGACGTATTTTCGGGTTGTCGTCGCAATACCACTCATACGCTGCATAACATTCAACACCAAGCGTTCGGCCAATAAAATACTTTGAATATTCCCTTTAACATAAAACGCAATATCCCCCACTTTAACCTGACTTCCATCTTGGATAAATACCTCGCAGGACAACGTATCGTCAATATAAGCTATAATTGCCTGCGCCACTTCAACCCCGGCCAAAACACCATTATCTTTAACAATCAATTTTGCTTCACCTTGCGCCCCAGCCTCAATTGTAGACAGTGAGGTGTGATCCCCGTCGCCCAAATCTTCTGCAACAGCCTGTTTTACAAACTGGGCCAGATAGTCCTTGATTTCCTTCTCCATAAATACTATTTATTGGGCTAAGATGTGGAATAATTTTTTAATCGAAAAATAGATTTATAAAAAAAACGTGGCTCCGTTTAATTTTTGTCGATTCTTAGCTCTTCAATAGATTGGTTATTATTTCCTACGCCGATCTTAATAAAGACACGGTAATTGGCTTGTTCCGTTGATAATGTAAATGTAAAATATTGATAGCCATTGTTCGCATTGCTGGCTTGCGTCAATTTAACAGTCTTGGGTTTATGCTGATTAAAAAATGTCGCCAACATGATTTCTGACTGATACTTTGTGTAGACGCCATTCTCCCCCAAAATAGATAAGGTTAAGTTTGAACCGAAATACTTGGCCATATTTTTTGAATTACCTTCTTTCAGATATGATTTTAGTTCCTCTGAAATACTTCCTAAAGAATCATCATCACCTGGCAAAGCTACCTTTACCGCTGTATTCACTTCTTTTAAATAATGCCCGAAGGCCGCAGTGTGTACAAAAAGACTATTAATAAGTATAAATGCGCAATAGCTTAAAAATTTCATATAGCTCAACATATTATAGAACAGCTTCTATCATCCATATCAATCATTAGGTAGCTCCGTTTTTTAACCAAACATAAACTTTGCCACAAACCTATAAAATTATTAGGGATTAACAAGGGAACTTTTTAAGATGCGTTGATAGATTCTAAAATTAAGATTATCTTTGTTATACGATGAATAAGAAAAAAGTTGCACTCATGATCCTAGACGGACTAGGATATGGAAAACATGATAAATCAAATGCAGTTGAAGCTGCAAACACCCCATTTTTAGATCATTTATTAGAAGCTTATCCAAACTCGAGCTTAGAGGCCTCTGGTGAAGCTGTAGGCTTACCTGCTGGACAAATGGGTAACTCCGAGGTTGGTCACATGAATCTTGGCGCCGGAAGAATCGTCTACCAAGAATTGGGTCGTATTCACAAAGCTGTCAATGACGGCGTATTCAATTTGGATCCTATTATTCAAGACGCATTTAAATATGCTTTAGAAAATAACAAAAAGGTACATCTGATCGGATTACTTTCTGATGGTGGTGTACACGCACATACAAAGCACTTAAAAGGCTTATGTGATGCTGCAAAACAGGCCGGCTTGACAAGTGACCAAGTTTTTATACATGCATTTTTAGATGGCCGTGATACGGATCCAAACTCCGGCATTGGTTATGTTAGGGACTTACAAGAGTATTTAAAGACGACAACAGGTACTTTTGCCTCTGCAATCGGTCGATATTATGCTATGGACCGCGATAACAGATGGGAACGCGTAAAATTAGCATACGATCTTTTGGTAAAAGCGGAAGGTGAAAAATCCAATGACCTTGTTGCATCGATCCAAAAATCATACGACGAAGGTGTAACCGATGAATTTGTAAAACCAATTGCATTGGTAGACGCAAATGGTGCGCCAGTGGCAACAATCCAGGAAGGTGATGTTGTGTTCTGTTACAACTTCAGAACAGATCGTGGCCGCGAGATTACAATCGCTTTAACTCAAAAGGCATTTCCGGAATATGATCTACAACCATTAGATCTATATTATGTGACAATGACCTCATATGATGAAACTTTTCAAAATGTCAGAGTTGTTTTCCAAAAAGATAACTTGTCCAATACTTTGGGTGAAGTGTTGGAAGCAAACCATAAAACACAAACACGTATCGCCGAAACTGAGAAATATCCGCACGTGACATTTTTCTTTTCAGGAGGTCGTGAACAACAGTTTGAAGGTGAAAACCGCTTGTTGGTTCCATCTCCAAAAGTAGCGACTTACGATCTTCAACCGGAGATGTCTGCCAAAGGAATTACAGAAGCTATCGTCAACGACATGGAGACCCTTCAACCAGATTTTATCTGTCTGAATTTTGCAAACCCAGACATGGTAGGTCACACAGGTGTTTTTGACGCTGTGATAAAAGCGGTAGAAACTGTTGATCAATGTACAAAAACGGTTGTTGAAACAGGCCTTAAAAATGGTTACTCCTTTATTATTTTGGCCGATCATGGTAACTCCGAGTTTATGGTAAATGAAGATGGATCGCCAAATACGGCACACACAACCAATTTGGTTCCGTGTATCTTAATTGACGATCAGTATAAGAAAATAGCAGATGGTAAATTAGGTGATATTGCCCCAACCGTCTTACAACTTTTAGGCGTCAATATCCCCGTTGAAATGACAGGAAATGTATTGGTATCAGAATAATAATTTACTTAAAAATAGTAGCAGAGCACTTTTCCTTCTTATGGGCAGTGCTCTGCTTTTTTGGAGCTGTGGATCTCCATCCGCGACAAAAAAAACACAAAAATCTTCAGCTATATTTTCTGTCGATTCGTTTTTTAATGCCGAAGTCAATCGCTTACAGCAGCTCAATCCCGCAGTTCTAAAATCTGTCAGCAAAGACGGTGAGAAAGAACAACGCGAACTGAAAATTGACAACTGGAAAAATGAACTCTCCGCTTTTCAGTCTGCCGATATCAGCAAAAACTTCGACCCATCACTGTATGAAGTCAAAGCTGTAGACTGTGTGACAGAATTTACAGCTAAAAAGAAAGAACTGCAGATACAGAAACTGCGTATCGAATTTGACAAAAACGAAAAGGTAAAACACATCTATATCGATAAAAAGATAACAAATACCTTATACGATAGTCAAGAAAAATTAGACTATTACAGCGACTCGCTGTATCGAATTGTCAAACTGCAGGATGTCCAAGGTTTGGATGCCAATCAATACGAAATTGAAGGCAAGTTTATTCCTTCCAAAAAATAAACAGCCTGATCAGCACCATACACAGCGCCCTCAAGAATAGCATCCATTTTTGAGGGCTTTTTTAATGCAACACAATTGCTTTATATTTTATTTTCCTTATCTTTGACCAGATTAACAAAATAACTCGACGGATAAATGGGTTTAAACGTAGTGATTTCAGCGTGAAAGATATCTCATTGAACAAATTCGCAGCATTAATGCTCTTAATGACCTTCCTAATTGGTCAGTTCATTGTGTATACCCATGAGCATCCGCAAACTACACTCCATATTGTTGATAGCCCTGCAAAAAAAAGTCATACAGACCATCCAAAGTGTTCCATTTGTGATAAAAATTCACATCCACAAATTGTTTTTCATTTTACGCTACGCGAATTAATACTCCCGACACAGCAAGTTGAATTTGGCCTATTTATCACGGGAGATCAAATTATTCGATCACTGCTTTCTGGCAATCGTGGCCCCCCCATCGGTTAATTTTTACGCTAATTCCAATAGTGCTGTTGCTATACGCATAACACTATTGCCATAAAACAACTTCCATAAGAGTTTTTAGAATTCAACAATCATTGATCCATGCCATGAATTATTTAATTGCTGGGCCAAAGACTGGCACCTTAGGGTTCCGCTTAGCAATGTAATTTATGTTATCCTTGATATTACATACGTAAAAATTATTCGTACAGATGAAACTTAAAATTATAGGCTGCATTTTTATGCTTGTCTCCTATTTCTCCATATTTCCGGTCCTTGCCGCAACAATCAGCGGTAAAGTAACAGATTCAAAAACGAATCTTCCCATTGCCGGTGCTACAATATCACTGCAACAGCTTCGTTCGAGCACCGCATCAGACCAACAAGGTCATTATAGCTTTAAATCGCTTCCTTCAAGTGGACGCTACTTGGTTGAGGTCCGTTTCTTGGGCTATCAGTCCGTTGTCAAGACCGTCGATCTAACTTCGGAAAATCTTTCCCTTGATTTCGCCCTAACCGAAAGTATTATTGAAACCAATGAAGTCGTCGTTACAGGTACACTGGTCACTTCACAGAGCCGGCGCAACAGTACTTCGGTTGCTGTAATCTCCAAAGATGAATTACAGGGAAATGCTACGAATCTTATTGATGCTCTTGCCCGACAAGTTCCTGGACTAAGCCAGATCACAACGGGACAAGGTATTTCAAAACCTGTTATACGGGGTCTCGGTTATAATCGTGTCGTTACGGTAAGTGATGGTGTCAAACAGATGGGACAGCAATGGGGGGACGAGCATGGTATTGAAATCGACCAAAATCAACCGGATCGTGTGGAGGTCCTGCGTGGTGCAGCTTCCTTGATGTACGGATCTGATGCTATTGGTGGTGTAATCAATGTGCTTGAACCAAATGTTCCTACAGCTGGGCAAATTAAAGGTGAAGTATTAAGCAGCTACTCCACGAACAACGGACTAACCAATAGTTCTGTTATGCTTACCGGTAATGAAAATGGCTTCGTATGGCGTGGGCGTGGTTCCTATCAAAATGCCTATTCTTATAATACGCCCGCAGGCCGATATGGCAATAGTGGTTTTAACAACAGTAATTTCAGTGGTATGCTCGGGTTAAACAAGCAATGGGGCTACTCTCATTTGAATTTTTCGTACCTGAAAAATAATATCGGCTTTTACGATGCCGAACCTGGTGACCCGCTTTACATAAACTCAAAAAGCCGCACTTTAGATTTCCCCAAACAGGATATCCGCCATTACAAGCTGGCCCTCAACAATAACTTTATCATAGGTTCCGGTAGTTTAAAACTTGATCTGGGCTATCAAAAAAATCAACGTCGGGAGCTCGAAGAAGCAACGCCTTCTTTATTTTTTGACCTGAATACATATTCACTTGACGCAAAATATTCTTTAAGTGAAAAAAATGGCTGGCAACATGTATTTGGCATTAGTGCTAGCCAGGAACACAGTTTAAATAAAGGTGTTGAATTCTTAATTCCAGCCTATGATCAGTTGGAATTGGGTGCTTTTGGCTATGCAAAGAAAACCTGGGGCGAAAATACCTTTAACGTTGGATTACGCTATGACTACGTCAACAACAAAGGTAAGCAGCTCTTTATTGAAGACGAAGAGCAGTTCGCTGGTTTTAAAAATAGCTTCAGCAATGTTAGTGGAGCGCTTGGATATACCCATATTTTCAGCGAAGACCTCAATTTTAAAGCGAATGCCGGTTCGGCTTTTAGAGCTCCTAATCCTGCAGAATTAGGTTCCAACGGGGTACACGAAGGAACGTACCGCTATGAAGTTGGTAATGAAAACCTGAAACCTGAACGAAGTTACCAAGCGGATGCAACCCTCGAGTTTGGACATAGCATCGTTACAGGAAGTATCGGAATTTATGAAAACTATATCCACAATTTTATCTATGCCTCAACAACAAAAGGCGACACTAAAACCGTGGTAGGTGAAGATGGCGATTCTCATACCTACGACGTATATCGCTATGGCCAGGTAGACGCCAATCTTTACGGTGTCGAAGGAAGCCTAAATTTTCATTTGTTAAACTGGATACACCTGGACAATACGTTTAGTTATACTCATGCACAGAACAATACCTTTAACAGACCCTTGGCATTGATTCCAGCTGGCGTTGTACACAATACATTGCGTCTTGAGCCCAAGATTAGCGGCTTGAATGCGTTCTACGTTTCTGTGGGGCTGGACAATTATTTCAAACAGAACCGCATTGACGAAACCTTCGAAACGCCAGCAAACTCTTATACTTTATTGAACGCAGGAATCGGTACGACATTACATCTCGGATCGCAGCAACTGAAAGTATTTGCAGCAGCTTCAAACTTGACCAACAAACGTTATTACGATGCGTTGAGCAGATTGCGCCCAGGACGTCTTTCACAGGAAGACACGAGCTTTGGTGTCTACAATATGGGTAGAAACATCACCTTCGGTGTGTATCTGCCATTGAGCATCAAGTAAATTAAGCGTGGTAATAAATGATCGTGAGATCGATTAAGGTTAGTACACGGCAAAATAAAAAAGCGGGATCTTGAAGATCCCGCTTTTTTATTTTATAATTATTTGGGGTCATCTGCTGTCGCTTCCCTTGCCAAGACCACTTCGTCGGGCATGGCTTCCAGGGAGGAATCCAACGCAAACAAGGATTCATCTGAAGCTCGGTCACCACCGGCAATCTTCAGTTTATCCATCAATTCCAGCGCCAATTTCTCTTCTTCAATCTGTTCCTTGACAAACCACTGTGCAAAGTTCCATGTTGCCCAGTCCTTCTCGGCCATCGCTAAATTGACAATGTTATAGATCGCTTCGGTATTATCTACTTCATGTTTAAAAACGCGATTAAAGCATTCGGTCAATGATTGCGGATCAGCTGGGGGCGCTGCAATAGCTTGTATTCTGGGCCGGCCACCTCTTTCCAGAATATAACCCATAATTTTAGTCATGTGATTTCGCTCTTCCTGGGCATGTCTATACAGAAAATTGGCGATTCCGCCATAACCCTGATCATCCGCCCATACCCCCAACGCCAAATAAATCTGTGCAGCTTCAGCTTCTTTCGTCATCTGACTGATTAAAATTTGCTGCATTTCCTTTGACAATCGATTCGTTTCCATAATATTTATTTTGATTTAGGAAAAGAACAGTTTCAGTGCTTATTTCGTTTGAAATTATCAAAGTAAAAACTGTCGAAAATTTACTCCTCGAAATGAAACTGGATCTCATTTGCGACAGGCATATTCCAACTGTTACATTCCAATAAGTAAATTTCAACCGGCACAAATCAATAGGTACAAAATCAATAAGCACAAAAAAAGGGAAAACCAACTGGTATTCCCTTTTCTATACTTTTTATAGCGATACTATTTTAAGTTATCTCTATATACTTTCGCTTTTTTGATTTCTGTTTGGATATCTTTCTTCGATGCATCAAAGCTCAACACTTTTTCGTAATCCTTGATTGCATTGTTATAAGCGTCAGTTGCCATTGCCTTATTGTAGTTAGGCGTACCCTCTGTTCCGATCAAGATTCCTAAATCACGATTCGCAATCGCTCTATTTTGATAGAATTTCGAATCTGTTGGCGTAATGGCAATTGCTTTTGAATAATCCTCAATAGCAACTTTCAACAACTGCTCTTTGTTAGCAACAGATGTTTTGTTTGTGGATTGAGTAGCAAGGTTGTTTGTGGCTTTCGCTTTGAAGTATAAAGCATTTGCATTTTTACCGTTCAATGCAACTACTTTTCCGAAAGTTTCTGCTGATTTTTTATAGTCACCATTTTGAAATTGAGAATATCCCAACATGTATAATACATCCGGATCTTTCCCTTCCTGAGGTAGGGCTTTTGTCAAGTATGACTCCGCATTCTTGAAATCACCATCCAAAAGAGCTTTTTGCCCCATTCTCACATTAGCGTTGCTATGCTCAGCCTGTTTTGGTTGTTGTGCATTCGCGCTAAAAGCAACTAAGGCAAAAACCCCAGTAAACAAACCCAATTTAAATGATTTTAAATTCATATCTAAATAGTTACGTTTTTATATTCACTCTTTAATGATCACGTGTGATCGTTTCTACATTTGTAAAAAAAAGCATCCAATTGATTTCTCTCAACTTAAGAACTGCCATCGGCGCCTTTTCACATTCCAATATTACAATTATTATGCCTATTTCTCCAACAAATGGCAGATAAATTTTATTTAACCTGCCTTTTTTTCCTATTCTAGAAAATAGATTTGTAATTTTGCTCACTTTTAGCAATTGGCACTCCGCTTGCAATACAGGGGAAACAATAATAGAAGCTTAAAATTTGAAAGTCAGCCGTCAACATGTCAGCGACTGCCAAATACACAAAATAAATACTATGAGCAAATTCGAAACTTTTGATTTCAGTCAAGCAATTCCAATCGTTGCAGAGGATACCGAATTCTTCCCCTTACTTACACAAGAGGACGAAGATAACATGGCGAATGCTGAAATTCCAGAAGCATTGTCTATTTTGCCTTTACGTAATACCGTATTATTTCCCGGTGTTGTCATTCCGATTACCGTAGGTAGAGATAAGTCCATCAAACTGGTCAAAGAAGCCTATAAGGGCAGTAAGACCATCGGTGTTGTTTCTCAAAAGGACATGACTGTAGAGGACCCAGGATTTGAAGAACTAAATAAAGTGGGCACTGTAGCTCATATCATTAAAGTCCTCCAAATGCCTGATGGTAATACAACCGTCATCATCCAGGGAAAACAACGGTTCAACCTGTTGGAAATTGTCGAAACTGAGCCTTATTTAAAGGCACGTGTGGAGAAATTCAATGAAGCGAAGCCGAAGATGACCAAGCACTTTAAAGCGACAATTTCTACCTTAAAAGAAATGGCGCTGCAGATCATCCAACTTTCGCCAAACTTACCGAGTGAAGCTGGTATCGCGATTAAAAATATTGAAAGCCCTTCGTTTCTGATCAACTTTATTTCATCGAATATCAATGTCGAAATGGTCAGAAAACAGGAACTACTTCAAATACCTAAAGTAGAGAATCGTGCTAAACTTTTATTAGAGCTCCTGACAACAGAAATCCAGATGCTGGAACTAAAGCACCAGATTCAAAATAAAGTACGTGTCGACCTTGATAAACAACAACGCGATTATTTCTTGAACCAACAGCTTAAAACAATTCAGGAAGAGCTGGGAGGAAACACCCCTGATCTTGAGCTGGAAGAGCTTAAAAAACGGGGCAAGAAAAAGAAATGGAACGTTGATGTAGAAAAACATTTCACAAAGGAACTCGAAAAACTATCACGTATCAATCCTGCTGCTGCAGATTATTCGGTACAGCTCAATTACCTTGAGCTTTTGCTAGATCTGCCCTGGAATGAAACAACAAAAGACAATTTTGATTTAAACAAGGCACAAAAAGTGCTCGACAAAGATCATTACGGGCTCGAGAAAGTAAAAAAACGTATCATTGAATACCTTGCGGTATTGAAATTAAAAAATGATATGAAAGCACCTATTCTTTGTTTGGTAGGCCCTCCAGGAGTGGGTAAAACCTCTTTGGGAAGATCTATTGCTAAAGCTTTAGGACGCAAGTATACCCGTATGGCTTTGGGCGGTGTACGCGATGAAGCAGAAATCAGAGGTCACCGCAAAACTTATATCGGCGCAATGCCGGGCCGTATCATTCAGTCCCTGAAAAAGGCAGGAGCAGCAAATCCGGTTTTTATTCTAGACGAAATCGATAAAATGAGCGCGGATTTCAAAGGAGATCCTTCGTCGGCCTTATTGGAGGTATTGGATCCGGAACAAAACACACATTTCTATGATCACTATGTCGAAATGGAGTTTGACCTTTCCAAAGTGATGTTTATTGCGACGGCCAATTCTTTGAGCTCTATTCAACCAGCGTTATTGGATCGGATGGAAATTATCGAAGTGAATGGTTATACCATCGAGGAGAAAATCGAAATCGCGAAAAAACACCTTTTGCCAAAACAACGCGAAATGCATGGAATGGCAGCCAAAGATGTCTCGTTAAAGGCTAAGATCATCGAACAGATTATCGAGGATTACACACGCGAATCTGGTGTCCGCGGATTAGAAAAAAAGATCGGCTCCGTGGTACGTGGTATTGCAACACGCATTGTCATGGAAAAGGATTACAGTCCGAGTATCAACGAACAAGATCTGCTCGATATCCTAGGTGCCCCAATATTTGATAAGGACATCTACGAAAATAACAATGTTGCCGGTGTCGTAACGGGCTTAGCCTGGACTTCCGTCGGTGGCGATATCTTATTTATAGAATCTTCTCTGAGCCCAGGAAAAGGACGTTTGAGCCTGACAGGTAATTTGGGTGATGTCATGAAAGAATCTGCATCGATAGCACTAGCCTACCTGAAAGCCCATGCTTCGGATTTCGGCATTAACTACCGCGTTTTCGACCATTGGGATATCCATATTCACGTTCCTGCCGGTGCCATTCCAAAAGATGGTCCTTCAGCTGGTATAACGATGCTCACAGCACTGACCTCGCTATTTACCCAACGTAAAGTGAAGGAGAAATTAGCTATGACAGGTGAAATTACGTTACGTGGAAAAGTGTTGCCTGTTGGCGGTATTAAGGAGAAAATCCTTGCCGCAAAACGTGCGAACATCAAAGATATTATCCTTTGTAAATCCAATGAAAAAGACATTTTGGAAATCAAGGAAGATTATATCAAAGACATGCAGTTCCATTATGTGACTGAAATGTCGCAGGTGATCAAACTCGCGCTATTGGAAGAAAAAGTAACTGGTGCCATCGATCTGGCTCAAGATATAGAAAATACCAAAAAAGAGAATTAATAGATACCCGAAAGGTTTTGAATAGAAAGGGGTTGTCCAAATTGGATAGCCTCTTTGTTATATAATTTATAGGTATTCCCCTCACAGATTATACGTATTCCTTCATTATATGCATTCCTTCATTATACGTATTTCGCTCACAGAACCCTATCAGTTACTCTTAAACAGTTTGAGCTGATTTCCAAACACTTTCTTTGTTGGAGCCAAGCTTCTTTTATCATAGCTTTTTATTGCAGAAATCATCGTTTAGAACCTAACTTTTCATGTAGGAGCTCCTCGTCCAAACTATCTTCATATTTTGAGATCACCAGCGTTGCCGCTGAATTTCCGATCAAATTGGTTATCGCTCTTGCTTCACTCATAAAACGATCCACACCAAAGATCAAAGCGACAGATTCTACCGGTACATGGCCAACTACAGGCAAAGTCGCAGCAAGGGTAACGAAACCACTTCCTGTTACGCCTGCAGCCCCTTTGGAGGTCAATAGCAATACCAACAATAAGGTAATTTCCTGTTCCAGGCTGAGATGCATATTGAGGGCCTGCGAAATAAAGACCGCTGCCATAGTCAGATAGATACTTGTCCCATCGAGATTGAAAGAATAACCCGTGGGGATCACTAAACCCACAACAGGTTTAGCACAGCCTGCATCTTCCATCTTCTGCATGATACCAGGCAATGCAGACTCGGAAGAGGAAGTCCCCAATACAATCAAAATCTCTTCTTTGATATATTTTAAAAACTTAAAAACATTCACCTTGAGATAAAAATACAATACCGCCCCAATCACAACGATCACGAAGATAAAACAGGTCAGGTAGAAGCTCAACATCAGCATACCGAGTTTAGATAAGGCCTGGATTCCAAACTTACCGATCGTAAAACCCATTGCTCCCATTGCCCCGATTGGAGCCAGATACATGATCATTTTGATAATGGAGAAGAGAACCTTCAGAAAAGATTGCAATACATTGAGCACAGGCTCAGAAGCTTTCTGCCCTATTTTTGTCATACCGATCCCAAATAGCACTGCAAAAACGAGTACCTGCAACATGTTGTCCGACGCTACCGCAGCAATCACATTATCTGGAATGATCCCGATGATAAAATCCATAAAACTATGTGGCTCCTTGGATTCTGAAATATAATGGGATACCGAAGATACATCAAGACTCGCTGGATCGGCGTTCATCCCGGTACCCGGCTGTATCCAATTAACAAAGACCAGACCGATAATCAGGGCAATGGTTGTCATGATCTCGAAATAGATAATGGAGGTTAAACCGATTTTCCCCACTTTTTTCGTATCCTGCATTCCCGCTATACCGATCACAATGGAGCTAAAAATCAATGGCGCAATAACCATCTTGATCAGTTTAATAAAAGCATCTCCCAATGGTTTTAGCTTAACAGCAAAATCGGGGTAATAGATACCACAGATGATCCCCACAAGTATACCCACGATGACTTGAAAATAGAGGCTCTTAAAAATATGCTTCATGATCGGTTTATTTACGGACAGTAATTCCCTTTGCTTTAATTGGTTTTTTTATTTAGGATTCAGAATTTTCTGAGTACGAATATAAAAAAAAGGGATGCATAAATGCATCCCTTCCTATGATATTTTTTTGAATTTAATTACTGAAATATGCTCTCACATTCTTTCCTTCAATCCAATTCATATAAGCTTTGTTAACAATCTTGTTTCCTCCAGGTGTTGGGTAATCACCGGAGAAATACCAATCACCCTTATGGTCTGGACAAGCTTTGTGTAAATTATCCAAAGTTTGGTAAATTACTTCGAGCTCTGCTTTCAGGTGGTGAGGTCTTACGATACGAGCGATTTCTTCCGAGATCTCTTCATCAGTAAAAGGTGCATAGATCGCTTTGACATAATTATCGATATCATTAACGTCCTGGGTCATTGATAACACACATTTTTGATAAACTTCATCGATAATATGTGCCATACCACGTTGTTTCAAGAGGTTAATTGCAGCTTCGAAAGCAACAAATTCGCCCATGCGTGACATATCGATACCATAACAATCTGGGTAACGAATCTGAGGAGCCGATGAAACAATCACGATTTTTTTCGGATTCAAACGATCCAGGATCGTTAAAATACTTTGTTTCAATGTTGTTCCCCTTACAATCGAGTCATCAATGGCAACAATCGTATCTTCGTGATCTTTTACAATACCATAAGTTGTATCATATACGTGCTGTACCATGTCTGTACGGTCCGCATCTTGCGTAATGAACGTACGCAGTTTAGCGTCCTTCACGTTGAGTTTTTCAAAACGAGGTTTAATACTCAAGATTTCATCTAATTCTTCATCAGATATTTTTTCTGAGCGATTTAATAGGGTCTCTTTTTGAAAATCCCGAACGTAGGCATTGATACCATCCATTAAGCCATAGTACGATACTTCAGCTGTATTTGGAATAAACGAGAATACGGTATTTTTGATGTTATTTTTGACAGATTCCAATACCTGAGGTACCAGTAATCTTCCTAATTCTTTACGTTCTTGATAGATATCAGCATCTGATCCACGTGAGAAGTAAATCCGTTCGAAAGAACAAGAACGTTGTTCTACGGGTTGTCTAAACATCTCTTGGGATACTGTACCATCTTTTTTGGCGATCAGGGCATGACCTGGTTTAATTTCCTTCACAGCACCAATAGGAATATTGAATGCAGTTTGGATAACCGGTCTTTCCGATGCTACCACCAAGATCTCCTCATCCTGATAATAAAACGCAGGACGGATACCAGCTGGATCGCGCATAACAAAAGCATCACCATGACCAAAGATACCTGCGATGGTGTAACCGCCATCCCAAGTTTTGGCCGAACGCTTCAATATTTTGGTAACATCAATATTTTTAGCAATCAGCGAGCTGATCTCAATATTAGAATGACCTTCTTTTTTGAATTGATCGAACAGATCTTGGTTCTCATCATCTAAGAAATGGCCAATTTTTTCCAAAACGGTTACGGTATCCGCTTTTTCCTTTGGATGTTGTCCCAACTCATATAACTGTTGCAACAATTCATCCACATTGGTCATGTTGAAGTTACCCGCTACCACCAAATTACGAGACATCCAGTTGTTTTGTCTTAAAAATGGGTGACAGCTCTCGATACTGTTCTTTCCATGCGTTCCATAGCGCAAATGTCCTAAAAGTACTTCTCCGGTAAAACTTACGTTATCTTTTAACCATTGCGTATCTTTTGATTCCTCTGGAAACGCTTTCTGAACAGAAGCGAATTTTTTCTGTACATATTCGAATATGTCTGCCACAGCAGTTGAGCCCATTGCTCTGTAACGCGAAATGTAACGATTTCCAGGTTTAACATCAAATTTAATGGTTGCAATTCCAGCCCCGTCTTGTCCACGGTTGTGCTGTTTTTCCATTAATAGGTACAATTTGTTGATGCCATAAAATGGCGTACCATATTTTTCCTGATAATAAGATAAGGGTTTTAACAGGCGAATTAGTGCGATTCCGCACTCGTGTTTAATAGCGTCGCTCATATCTTGATTTGATGTCGCAAAAGTACGAATTATTTAGCACTTACCGATCCCTCCCCTCACTTTTTCCGTAATAAAATTACAGTGAATAGACAGTGGCTCTTTGGGATAGCGCCTTAAAGCTTACTGGGCGATAAAAACAGGCACCTTCACTGCATGCCGCAGCTTGTTAACTGTCTCACCAAAAACAAAATCCTTCACACCACTGTGCCCATGGCTTCCAACAACCAGCAGATCCGCCTCGTATTTTTCACAAACCTCAGCGATACTCTTGATCCGGTTATTGTAACCCAATTCGTACTCCGTTTGATGTCCCTGCGATAATAGAAAATCAGCATATAATTTTAGGCGCTCCAGATCCTGACGCGATTCAAAATCATCTGTCGACTCTCCGGTATATTTTACGGATGCACTTTCCACGATATGTACAACCACAAATGTAGTGTCTTCATGCGAAAGCTGCAGGGCATATTGAATGACTTTCTGGTCAGAATTAGAAAAATCTAAGGCAATCACGACTTTCTTAAAGGAACCCTTATGCTCAAAATGTAAGCCCTCAAATGGCGGGTGAACCTCCAGCTCCGTTGGTTTTGATTTGAGTAAAATGGGGTATAATACAGTCATCATTAATAAGGCAAACAAACCCACAGCGCCCAAGATCAATAATACGGTGACCACAATATTATCGGCTTCACCAATCCAGCCGACCACTTCGTCGTATACCAATTTAAAATTCAAAACAGCGATAATGGCCGCTATCAACCAGGCCGCTACTTTTGTTAGCGGTTTAATGGCAAAAATACCCATCTTGACTTTATCGCTCACAAAATGGATCAACGGAATAACAGCAAAAGCGAGCTGCATACTCAAGATCACCTGACTAAAGATCAGCAGCTGTCCAACGCGACCTTCACCCGAAATGAGGATCACCAATACAGCCGGGATAATCGCCAAAAGTCGAGTTATAATCCTTCGCAAAGTCGGACTAATCCGCAATCGAAGGTATCCCTCCATCACAATCTGACCGGCTAAGGTACCGGTCACCGTTGAGCTCTGTCCGGCAAGAATCAAGGCAACAGCAAACAATTTTGAGGCCCATTCCGTACCAAGAAGATTGCCTAAGAGGTGATAAGCATCTTCAAGTTCGGCTACGTCGTGCATACCGTTTTTATGAAAAACCGAGGCTGCAAGAATCAATATTGCTGCATTCACCAAAAAGGCCAGGTTTAAGGCAATGGCACTATCCCAAAAGTTATACTTGAGCGATTTACGGATCGAAACCTCATTCCGGTCAATCTTTCGTGTCTGCACAAGAGCCGAATGCAGATATAGATTATGCGGCATGACGGTCGCTCCTATAATTCCTATGGCAATATATAGTGCGGCACTATTCGGGATACTGGGTATAAATCCAGTGGCTACCTCTGCAAAATCAGGTTTCGCCAAAAACATTTCCACCATGAAACACATGCCAATAAGCGCGATCAGTCCAATGATAAAGAGTTCCATTTTTCGCATCCCCAGCTTCTGAAGGTATAGCAACAGGAAGGTATCTGCAAAACTGATCATTACTCCCCAGAGCAGATCGATGCCGAAAAGTAAGTTAAGACCGATTGCCATCCCTAAGACCTCAGCCAGGTCACAGGCAGCAATCGCAATTTCAGCAAGGACATAAAGCACAAAATTCATCCTTTTAGGATAGGTCTCGCGGTTACACTGCGCAAGGTCTTTCCCCCGTACAATACCTAGGCGCGCACATAGATTCTGCAGTACTAAGGCCATGATGTTACTCATCAATAATACCCAGATTAGGGCATATCCAAATTGACTTCCTCCAGCAAGATCGGTAGCCCAGTTGCCTGGATCCATATAGCCGACACTAATGAGATAAGCTGGACCAAAGAAACTAAGTATCTTCTTAAATTTGGATTTCCCTTGATTGACATCTACACTTTCATGGATATCAGATAGGGATTTATGATGAGATTCGTCGTAATGCATAAAGTACTATAAGTGCAATATCGTCTATTGTCAGCCTTAAAGATAAAAAGCTTTACATTATTAGACAATTAAACCGCGATATTATTAGAATTTAAATGCCAGCTGGCCAGAATTTTCCTTCGATTGATTGCCAAACTGTATAAAATCGATGATCTCATACTGACCTAAATCAGGTTTAAACTGCCGCACATGAACGCCCTTACACATAAAACTCAGATCGACAGACCGCAACTGTTCTTTTGCAATTTCAAGCTGTTCTGGTTCCAGCCGTCGTCCAATCGAAATATGGGGTTCGTCGCTAATCTCGATCAAATCAAATTCCGATAAAGTTTGAACAACCTTTCGCGCCCGATCCTTGAGATAACTGCGGGCATGTACTGTCGGTGCAATATAGTAAGCACCACCGGCAAATGATGAAAAATGATCGAAATAAACATACTGACTCCGCTCATAGACCAAAGTCTCCTGCAAAGCCTCAATAGCCATTGTCAGTTTACTCCCGTCTGCTTCAAAAGCACATATCGTTACATGGGCTTTGGAATTGCAACTGGGATACCAGCCTTTGTTTTTGTCGGGAAACAGTTCGGCTAACGATGCACGTAATCGCCGCTTCAAGCCGTCTACCAAGACAATACCAGCTTCATCAGGCTGAAAAACAAACGAATATTTATTGACACTACCCTCCATAACAAAAATCAGTTTCCGATCAGTAGGTAAGATAACAAATACCCCGGAGATAACAAAACCAAAAACGAGTAGCAAGCCAATGAGACACTACCACCCGATGCCATAATCCTCCCCATTGTTGCTACTGCCGCCCCAAAGTGTATGGTGCTGCTGATCGAAATAAATAGCATTGATAGGTCCACTGGTGCGGTCACCGAGCTGTATGCTATAGCCCATTTTCTTCAGCTGCTCAATGACTGCTGGTGCTGTATTTTTATCGAGCAACAGACTACTTGAGCGCGGTTTTCGATCATCGGTCTTCGTTCCTCCCAGCGATAGCCAAAGTTGGTTACTGTTGATATTGGCCGCCTCGCTGGCTTGTTGTGGCGTCATACCAAACTCGACCATATTCAAGAAAAACTGCAATAGGTTTTGATCCTGTGTATCTCCTCCTTGCACAGCAAAAGAAAGGTAAGGTTTTCCGTTTTTCAAAGCCATCGAAGGGGTAAGTGTTACTCGCGGTCTTTTGCCTGGCTCGACCACATTGAACGGGTTAATCAACGAATCTAAGACAAAACTCTGCAAACGTTGGCTCATGCCCACCCCGGTATTCCCGGCTATACAGGCAGGGAGCCATCCACCACTCGGTGTGATCGAAACGACCCAACCTTCTTCATCCGCAGCTTCAACGCTTGTGGTTCCCCGTAATAAGCGGTCGACATAGGCACTGTCCACCGTTAAAGATGCCAAAAGAGCTGTTTTTGGCAATTCCTTTAGCGACGAACTTGAGCGCGCATCATGTTTAGGGACAAAATCATTTTTCAGCTCCGTATGTGGCGTAAACTCCTGCTTACGCTGCTCCAGTAACGAAAGGTACGGGTTCTGCTTTCCTTCGTAGGGATAAGGGTCTCCTGGAAGTACATTCGGGTTATTTTGCTTAAGATCAATGGTTGCAGCCCTCGCCTTGGCATAGGATTCATTCAAAAGACCTTGAATAGGTGTCTTAGGTTTACCGTAGGGATCACCGTAATAAAAATCCCGATCGGCAAAGGCCAAGTTCATAACCTGATAGAGTGTATGGATATAGGGAGCCGAATTATAACCCATTGCCTTTAGATCGAAGTTTTTCAGCAACTGCAAACTCTGCAGCATGGCCGGTCCCTGTGTCCATTCTTGTAATTTATACACATCAATGCCTTTATAATTGACATGCAATGGTTCCTCCTCAATAGGTTTCCAATTGGCTAAGTCTGCTTTCGTGATTAAGCCACCTTGCTCTTTACTGCCACGGACAAATTCATCTGCAATATCGCCGGTGTAAAATCGATCATAAGCAGCCATGATCGCAGCTTTCCGGTCTTTTCCTGCTGCAAGAGCTTTCTTTTCCGCTTCTATCAATTTGGATAGGGTATTATGCAGATCCTGCTGTACAAAAACCTCTCCGGCCTCGGGAGCTTCCCAGGATTTACCATCATGTACTAAAAACACCTTTTTACTGTACGGCCATTCTTTAATGCGCTCTTTGCCACGCTCAATACTCGTTGCAGTTTGTGCGTCAATCGGGTACCCTGCAGCCATTTCAAGAGCAGGAGCTAATACTTCTGCTAGACTTTTCGTTCCATAATGAGCCAACATATAGCACAATCCACCGGGTGTCCCCGGTGTGACAGCAGCAAGGGGACCGTATTCTGGTGGAAATTCATAGCCCTTTGATTTAAAGAAATCGACTGTCGCTCCACTTGGAGCTACCCCCAAGGCATTTATCGCAATGACCTTCTTTAGTTTCGGATTATAAATTAAAGCCTGCGTCTCTCCGCCCCAACTCAGTACATCCCACATCGTACAGGTTGCTGCGAGCATTGCACAAGCAGCGTCCACCGCATTTCCCCCTTGTTGGAATAGCTGGGCACCCGCTGTTGCCGCCAAGGGCTTACCCGTAATAGCCATCCAATGTTTTCCATGTAAAGGTGGTTTTTGTGTACGCTGGGCGGAACTCAGCATCGGCGTACAAGTAGTGAGCAATCCAAACAGCGTCATCAGTAGCAAGGGGGATCTTCTTTTCATAGCAGCAATCTTTCGTTAAGTAATCTTTCGTTAAGCAAAGGTTTTAGTAAAACCAAGATAGGTATTTTTAAAACAAACAAAAAACTCCCATCAACCGAGATTGATAGGAGTTTTTAAAATCTTATTTGCTATTGTTTTACCAATAAATAGAATATAAGGCTGTAACCAATAACGCTACTATCAATGCGATGACCAAAAACGCCCGGTGTGGTTTAAACATCGTTGTATCAACTTCCAATCCAGCTGGCACGACACCACGCTTATTGTCGACAATACTGATGAGAATCATACCGATAATACAGATGATGAAGACGAATCCCATTCTATCCAAAAATGGAATTTCGTAGACTCCTGTTGTTGGATTTGGAACAGAGAAACCTGTCGATGACAAGAATGACAGATCGACCCAATCCGGCAATTTTTTGAAAATGATGGAGAAAATAAAACCTCCAATTGTTGCAAACAAAGCCGCATTTGAAGTTGCTTTCTTCCAGAAGAATCCTAAAATGAACATCGCAAAAATACCTGGAGATACAAAACCCGTATATTCTTGAATATATTGGAATCCACCTTTTTTATCAATACCCAAATGTGGAGCGATCAGCACACCCAAAATCATGGCAACCACAACAGTTAGCTTACCGATGTTGACCAATTTCTTGTCCGATGCTTCTGTATTGAATACTTTTTTATAGATATCCAAGGAGAAGATTGTTGCGATACTGTTTGCTTTACCTGCCAAAGAAGCAACTACTGCAGCTGTCAATGCCGCAAACGACAAGCCTTTTAATCCTGCTGGCAATAGATTCAGCAAAACTGGATAAGCATGATCCGGATTTACCTCACCATGTTGCATCATTTCGTTTTGAAACAAGCCATCTTTCCACATTACATAGGCTGCAATACCCGGCAACACGACAATGATAGGCATTAATAACTTCAGAAATGCGGCAAACAAGATCCCGTTTCTCGCGGTTTTCAAATCCGCTCCAAGCGCGCGTTGCGTGATGTATTGATTACATCCCCAGTAATTCAAATTAACAATCCACATACCGCCAATCAATACGGTTAGCCCCGGTAAATCGAGATAGTTCTCATTTTTACGATCCAGAATCATATGGAAGTGGTCGGAAGCTTTTTCGGTCATCAAGTGATAGCCTTCCAATACTCCTGAGCCACCATAGTGCTCTGAAACGAGGTTCAAGGCCAGGTAAGTGGTCGCCAAACCGCCCAATACCAAAAAGAAAACCTGAATAATATCTGTATAGCCGATTACTTTCATTCCCCCCAATGTAATGATCACCGCAAAAATTGCAATGGCATACATACAGGCGTCCAGACTGATACCGGAAATGCTGCTTACCGCAATGGCTCCCAAATAGAGGATGGATGTCAAATTAACGACAACATACAACAATAACCAGAAAACGGCCATAATCATCGCTACAGTTCCATTATAACGTTTATGGAGAAACTGTGGCATCGTAAAGATCTTGTTCTTTAAATATACCGGGATAAAAAATACCGCAACGACAATCAGTGTAATGGCAGCCATCCACTCGTAAGTCGCAATAGCCAATCCCATCTTAAATCCGGAGCCGCTCATACCGATAAATTGCTCGGCCGAAATATTGGATGCAATAAGTGAGGCTCCGATAGCCCACCATGTCAATGACCCCTCAGCCAAGAAATAGTCTTTCGAGCCTACAGATTCAGATTTTTTGCGATAATACACCCATAATCCGTAACCTGCTACAATAACAAAGTATATCAGGAAAACGATGTAATCTTTTGTGCTTAAATAATTATTCATGTATTGGTAATTGGTTTAATTTGATCGCCTAATATAGAAATATTTTTAGAACTATATATATCTATTGACCAAATTTTCTAAATACTCCTGTTTACCACTAATCGTTTTCGGCTCACCTAATTCCACTGCTAAATCCCTTAAGTTCTCCAGGGTCAAGGTCCGCGCTTCAAATGATGCGCCATGGCCTGTATTAAAAGAAGCATAACGATCCGCCCGTATTTTTTGGTAATCTGAGTCTTGCAGGATACGATCTGCCGTCATAAGTGCGCGGGCAAAAATATCCATACCACCGATATGTGCATAAAACAAATCTTCGGGGTCTGTCGAGTTCCGACGAATTTTGGCATCAAAATTCACACCCCCACCTTGGAATCCACCACCTTCTAAAATAATCAACATGGCTTCGGTCAATTCATTGATATCGTTCGGAAATTGGTCTGTATCCCATCCATTTTGATAATCACCGCGGTTAGCATCAATGGAGCCCAATTTACCTGCATCTACAGCAACCTGTAGTTCATGCTGGAACGTATGTCCGGCCAATGTCGCATGGTTTACCTCTAAATTTAACTTAAAATCTTCCAAAAGATTATACTGACGCAGGAAGCCTAGCACGGTAGCCGCATCATAATCGTATTGATGTTTTGTAGGCTCACATGGTTTCGGCTCAATAAAGAAAGTTCCTTTAAAACCATTTTTACGAGCATAATCCTTGGCCATGTGTAAAAACTGTGCAAGATGTTCCTGCTCACGTTTCATATTGGTGTTTAAAAGGCTCATATAACCTTCTCTTCCACCCCAGAACACATAATTTTCACCACCAAGAGCAATCGTTGCGTCCAAGGCTGCCTTGACCTGTGCGCCACCATGAGCCAACACATGAAAATCTGGATTAGTTGCAGCTCCATTCATGTAGCGTTTATGGCTAAAAAGGTTGGCTGTTCCCCAAAGCAATTTTATACCGCTTTCCTGTTGTTTTTCCTTCGCATAATCAACGATAGTTGACAGACGTTTTTCATTTTCAACGACATTATCCGAATAATCAACTAGATCGACATCATGGAAACAGTAGTAAGGAATATTCATTTTACTGATAAACTCGAATGCCGCATCCATTTTGTCTTTTGCCCTAGTGATTACATCGTTGCTTTCATCCCATGGAAATTGATGTGTCGGTCCGCCAAATGGATCAGATCCGTTACCATTGAAAGAATGCCAGTACGAACAGGCAAACTTAAAATACTCTTCCATGGTCTTGCCACCAACAACTTGCTTTGGGTTATAATAACGGAAAGCCAGTGGATTTGTACTGTCCTTTCCCTCGAATTGTATCTGGCCAATGCCTTTGAAAAATTCTGTTGTTCCTTTGATAATATTCATGTTATTTTCTATTTATTTCTTTACCTAATAATTCCTTCCATTGTTGATAATGTTCTTCATATTGCGCTACAAATTGAGGTTCAACAGTATAGACAGGTTTCAAGTTACGAAAGGCTTCTTTAAAATCTGCATAATAGCCACTGCCAATACCTGCCCCCAATGCCGCGCCTACGCTGCCATCGTGATTGAAAATCTCCACGGGAACATCCGTGGCCCCCACAAAGGATGCTCTAAAAACATCGCTCAAGAATAAATTTGCATGGCCAGCACGGATCATGTTTGGGTATAAGCCATTCTCGCGCATAATGTCTAGCCCATAACGAAAAGCGTAGGCAATCCCTTCCTGAATAGCCCGCAGCATATCACTGGTCTCATGTCTATTTAAATCTATCGCTGTAATCGATGCCCCCACGGTTTGATTATTGAGCATGCGTTCGGCACCGTTGCCAAATGGGATAACCTGTAAGCCTTTGCTACCAATTGGAGATGCGCCAGCCAGGGCATTAAGCTGTTCATAGGATAAATCGCGCCCCAGTAATTTCCGCCCCCAACTATTCATAATACCTGTTCCATTGATACAGAGCAATACCCCTGTACGGATATTATCTTCGCGATAATTCACATGTGCAAATGTATTGACGCGCGATTCACGATCTGCAATCAACTGGTCGCTCACCCCATAGATAACCCCAGAAGTACCTGCGGTCGCGGCGACCTCTCCGGGCTGCAGCACATTCAAGGAAAGCGCATTGTTGGGTTGGTCGCCGGCTTTATAATTGATGGTTACCGCATCAGACAGGCCAAGCTCCTCAGCAACAACAGCCTTAATTTGACCATGCGTTGAAAACACCGGCAAAACCTCTGGGATAAGGTCATCATCAAAACCATAATAGTCCATGATGGCACGCGACAGCGTATTGTTCTTGAAATCCCAGAAGATACCCTCAGAGAGGGCTGATATGGAAGTCGTCACCTGCCCCGAAAGTTTCATCGCTATAAAGTCCCCTGGCAGCATGATCTTATCTATCTTCTCATAAATCGCAGGCTCATTTGCTTGTACCCAAGCTAACTTTGAAGCGGTAAAATTCCCTGGAGAATTCAAGTGATGACTCAGATTAAACGAACGTCCAATTTCCTCAAAGGCCCTATTTCCAAGTTCAACAGCCCTGCTATCGCACCAGATAATCGCATTTCGCAGCACATGCTGATCTTTATCGACCACGACTAAGCCGTGCATCTGGTATGCAATACCAATGGCCGAAATTGCTTTGGGATCATACAGCCCTAGCGCATTTGCTTTCAACAAGGCCTGTTTAAAGTAGTCCCACCAATTGAGCGGATTTTGTTCAGCCCAATTGGGCTCCACTGTAATTATGGGAGCTTCTACGTCCGGATATTGCACCGAGCAAACCTTACGTTGCGAAGAGGCCTCAACAATCGAAACCTTTACGGAAGAAGTACCTACGTCTATACCTAATAAATACATGGTAATTAATTGAAACTGGTTATTTAAAAACAAAGGCGGATACAAATACTGCAACCGGTTGCATAAAAGTAGGATATGTTTCTGAATATTCAAAATATTAAATAAAATTATTTACTTTGGAGCGTGAATAAAAAAACGACAATTTACGATATTGCCCGTGCGCTTGGAGTGACAGTCTCTACCGTATCGCGCGCATTGAATAATGTGCCTACGATCAGCGAGGCGACTCGAAAACTGGTGCTCGACAAAGCAAAGGAATTGAATTACAGCGTCAATAAGTTGGCCTCTTCTCTTTCCTCGGGCAAGTCCAATACCATCGGTGTCATTGTTCCTACCATGCAAATTCATTTTTTTGCAGAAGCCGTACATAGCATTGAAAAAGAGTTAAAAAAACACAACTACAGCCTATTGCTTTATCAATCGAATGAATCGTTTGAAGATGAAGTCAATGGCGTGAAGACTTTACTTGAAGCTCAAGTAGACGGCATCATTGCTTCGTTGTCGCTGGAGACGCAAGAAACCCAGCATTTTCAGGAAGTGATCAATCAGCGCAAATGCCTGGTTATTTTTGACCGTACCCATAAAGATATTCCGGCTCCTGTAGTCAAGCTCGACGATTTTAAAGCCGGCTACCTTGCAACACAGCATCTGCTCGAACAGGGCTACAAAAACATTGCCTTTATCACAACCGATAAAGAAATAGCGATTTTTCAAGATCGTTTCCATGGTTTCGAAGCCGCCTTAAAAGATGCGCAGATTTCCCCGCAGGAAGACTTTATTATTCGCGGCGACTTATCCATTGAGGCCGGCATCAAAGGCACCGAACAGATTCTGAAATCTGCCGTCCAACCGGATGCCTTTATTGGTGGCGATGACTTTACAGCCGTCGGGATTATACAGGCTTTAAAAACGGCAAATATTGCTATTCCGGCGACTGGCGTGATCGGTTTTGCAAACCAGACCTTTTCTTCCTTTATCACTCCCTCCTTGTCAAGTATCGATCAACAGGCCAACAAAATGGGGGAAGAATGTGCCAAGCTCTTTCTGAAAATGGTCAAACAAAAAAGTCCGTACGAAACAATTGAACAGATTGTTCTTGATCCAATATTGATAAAAAGAAAATCTACCAATAGAATAGACAAATAATCAGTACCTTTGCCTAAATTTATTGAAATGCAAGCCCGGCAGAAATTTAGGATAATAAGCATCTGTTTATTATTTGTCATTCAGGCCCTTTTTTTAGTGGCCATCTTTGTAGAAAATACACATTCTTATATTGTATTAGCTTTTATCGGCCTACTATCCTTACTGATCTTATACAGTTACCTCAGGTCGCCCATTCATCATCACAGGCATGAATATGAATCGATTAAAATTGCTATTTGGGTACCTACAGGAGCAATTACATCCTACTATTTCAATCAGATCTTCGGTTTGGGGCCTGTTTTGGGAGCTGCGCTTACAGGCACCATCGCCTCGTTTATTCCCAACATCAACAAAAATTCAACCTATCTACCCCACCTTCCGGCAGCAATTTATTGCGGTGCATTTGTAGGGATGTCCAATGCGCAGGTGGCGCATGGGTTCTCTTTTATTTTAGCAGCCAGTATTTTTACAGCGATCTTTCTGATTGTATCGAAAAGTTTATTAAATGGTGTCGGCGGTAAACTAGGCACATTGGCCTTTCTTGGTGTTTCACTGACCTACCTCCTTTTATATATTTTTAAGTAATATGGAAACATTCATTTTATACCTAGTTGGCATCATCGGGAGCACGGCGACATACTATGTCAACACCAAGTTTCACCAAGGGGCAGTGCGTTCGTCGGCATTGCTGACCTTACTTGTTGCAGGTTTTCTACATTTCTTTCCACAAAGTGTTTCTCCTCATCTCGCACAGTACATTCCCCCTATTTTTATAGGCGCGTCATTTATAGGCATGGTCTCCAAAAACCAGTTATCAACCTATTTCGGTTTGGCTCTAGCTGGCGTTATTTTCACGACAATACTGCTCAATACCAGTAAATTTTTCACTGGTTATGGCGGAGCCCTCGGCACTTCCGCCTGCATCGCGCTGTTGGTCGTATTGAGCATTCCTTATTTTAAATCACCACGGAAAATGACGGTTGGATTTCTTCAGCTCCGCAAAACAATCTTAAAAAAACAGGGAAAAATTTCAAAAAGACGAGTAGATTTGTTTAAATAAAAAGCATAACCACATGAAACCTTTATTTCTGGTCTTTATTATCCAAACCTTCTTACTGAGCCAGCTGAGTGCTCAACAAACAAAAATTAACATCGTAAATCAAGAACGCAACAGCAGCTACAGAGGCCTAAGTGTAGTCGATGATACAACTGTATGGGTAAGCGGAAGCAATGGTACCGTCGGGCTCAGCACCGATGCCGGAAAAAACTGGCAGTGGGTCAATCCCATTGGCTACGAAAAAACAGATTTCAGGGATATCGAAGCATTTGATGAGAATGAAGCCTTAATTATTTCGGCAGGCTCCCCTGCCATCATCTTAAGTACCCACGACGGCGGTCGAAGCTGGAAAGAAGTATTCAGTGACAAGCGCCCGGAAATATTTTATGATGGATTTGCATTTACGTCAAAAGGTGTGGGAATTGCCTTTGGCGATGCCATTAATGGCAAAATGCCGCTATTAAAAAGTATCGATTTCGGAAAGTCCTGGAAAGATATATCTGCAAATATGCACTTTACAATTGCCGATGGGGAAGCAGGTTTTGCAGCGAGCGGAACGTCAATATATTGCGATAACAACGGAACATACTGGATTGCCACCGGCGGAACAGCGGCCCATATCTACAGCAGCAAAGATCAGGGGAATACATGGCAACGTTACAGCTGCCCCATCATTCATGGGAAAAATAGCACCGGTCCTTTTTCCGTTGCATTTTACTCATCGAGAACTGGCATTGTAGTCGGTGGCGATTACAAAGAGGATAAAAACAAAGACAAAAATAGCCTACTAACCAACGATGGCGGTAAAACATGGTTTGCACCAGAGACAGCGCCCGCTGGCTTTAAGTCGGCCGCTATTTATCTTTCCAAAAAAAAGCTGATCAGCACGGGCACCTCGGGTACAGACCTCTCGAATGACGGCGGAAAAAACTGGACGCCCATCGGAAAGGAAAGCTTCAATGCCGTACAAAAGGCAAAAAAAGGCCGAACAATATTTTTAGTGGGTGATAAAGGAAAAATAGCGAATTTAGCATTGTAAGCTAAATTCGCTATTTTTTGCACCTCTGCACGCTATTTCTTACAACACTGGCGCACTACTTTTTGCAACACTGGAGCTAGGTTTCGCAGTGCAAAAAACCGATATTTACTCACTTATAAATAGCTACTTGCGCGACAAACGCGATTCTTCCAAATCCAGGGAATACTCGATCTCTTTAATAACATCACTGTCAAAGGCCTTGCTTTCCTTGATCTTGTACAGGCCGTCACGACGTAGCGCCAAGAGTTCCAACATAATTTTATTATAGAGCCCCCTTACTGCAGAAAGCTGCGCACGCGTATCCTCCTCTTTCGCTCGTTCGGATGCATTTACGCTCCGGATGATCTGCTCTTTAACACGGGCAATTGTCTCATGCTCCAACATTTCCTTTGCGTAATGTTTATCCAGATACGCAATAGATTCTTTGCCAAGACGTACCCGAATCTCATCGATTTGCTCTTCCATTGAAGCTTGCTCATCGACCTCCTCAATTTTTATCAATTTAATCAACAAAGGCAATGTAAGCCCCTGAAAAACAAGCGTCACTAAAATAACCACAAACGTAATGAACAAAATCAGATTTCGGTGTGGGAAGGCCGTTCCATCATATAAAGTCAATGGTATTGCCAATGCTGATGCCAAAGAAACCACTCCGCGCATACCGGCCCAGCCAACGACCAGCGGCAATTTCCATCCTGGACTCTTTTCCTTGATGCGGACCCGTTTGAATAATATCCTGGGAACAAAAGCCGAAAGATAAACGGCGATTAATCGCAAAACAATAACAATTACACAGATCGCCAATGCATAATCAATAGCTTCCTCCATGGAGTATTCTCCCAAACCATTGATGATCACCGGGAGTTCAAGTCCAATGAGGATAAAGACAAATCCATTTAATAGAAAACCCACTGTCGCCCAAACCTCTTTCGTTTGGATGCGCGTATGATAGTTGAGGTAATCCCCTGCCCGGAAGGAAAGAAATAATCCGCCACTAACCACCGCCAAGACCCCTGACCACTCAAAATGCTCCGCAACAATATACATCAGGTAAGGTGCAATAAGGGTTATGGGTGTTGAAATACTCGACGACTTAGCAACATAACGTAGGAATATATAGAGGATGTGACCGATGACCAGACCAACGACAACACCCATGACCGATAACATCAGAAACTGCGTCGTCGCATTGCTCATCACAAACTGGCCGGTAAGAATCGCAATAGATGCAAATCTAAATACCGTCAATGAGGCTGCATCATTCACCAGGCTTTCTCCTTCCAATATCGCAATTCCCCGTTTAGGAATACTTACCCCTTTCAGGACAGAACTAGCAGCCACGGCATCTGGAGGAGAGATAATCCCACCCAGCAAGAAGCCCAGCGCCAAGGTAAACCCAGGAATAATACTGACCGAAAAGTAGGCAATCGCCAGCGATGTGAAGAACACTAAACCAAAGCCCATGATAAAAATAGACCGTCGCCACTTCAGAAAATTCCCCCAATTGGTATACCAGGCTGCTTCAAAAAGTAAGGGTGGCAAAAATACCATAAATACGATATCAGGATCAACACTTATGACAGGAGCCCCGGGGATCAACGAGATCACAAGTCCGCCAATAACCAACAGAATGGGGTAAGAAATCTTGAGGCGTTGGCTCAGCACAAATAACATGGCCATAAAGAAAAACAGCACCATAACCAATAACAGGTTACTGTGAATTTTCTGACCTGCCTTTCCACCTACGGCCGCTTTCACATCCGCATAAGGTGCCGACATGGACATGCTGTATTGACGAAGCTTCCATTCATTGTCCAGCTTACTTAATACGCCCACGCCACGAAAGGACTTGGTATTGATCTTAAAAGTTTCATCAAACCAGGCCGTCGTGCTATCGGCATTAAAGCTGATATGCCGCTTGTCATAGGTGTAAGTCCAGGCATTTTTTGGATTGAAATATTGATCGCTGAACTTCTCCACATGGGCTTTATCCCACCTTTCATCATGATCAGTACCCAAAATAACTCCATCCGAAGCAATAACATTCAAAAATGGACCATACTTTACCTCGCCCGAGGTTTTGTGCCAACGATCTAACAGCCCATTGATTTCGTCCATAGGCTGCTGGGCATTTGTCGGAAAGACAAATAAGATTAAACTAAGAAAACAATACGTACCTAAAATGATCTTTCTAATCATAAATTATAAAACTTCGTAATCGCTCAGACAATAAGCTTTCGCTGAGATCAGTCTTAAAACAAAAAGCTGCATATGCAGCTTTTTATCTCTATTTAATTATTTCTTCAATTTCGCTGATAATCCGCTGCGCGATCTGCTCAGCAGCTTCAGGCGTAGGTCCCTCCGAGTAAATCCGAATAATCGGTTCGGTATTGGATTTACGCAAATGCACCCACTCATTTTCAAAGTCTATTTTCAATCCATCGATGGTCGAATGGTCTTCATTTTTATATTTTTCCTCCATTTTCGCCAATAGGTTGTCAATATCCAATTCCGGAGTCAGCGTGATCTTGTTTTTTGACATAAAGTACTGCGGTAAAGAAGCGCGGTATTCGGAGGCTTTTTTACCAAGTTTAGCTAGATGTGTCAAGAAGATCGCTACCCCTACCAGTGCATCACGGCCATAGTGAGATGCAGGATAGATAACACCGCCATTTCCTTCTCCACCAATTACCGCATCTACTTCCTTCATCTTTGTAACCACATTGACTTCACCAACAGCCGCGGCATAATATTCACCACCATGTGCTTTAGTCACATCACGAAGTGCACGTGTAGAAGATAAATTAGAAACTGTATTTCCTTTTTTATGCTGCAATAAGTAATCCGCTACGGCAACTAAGGTATATTCTTCACCGAACAACTCACCATTTTCCATCATAAAAACCAATCGATCCACATCTGGATCCACAGCAATCCCTAAATCTGCTTTGTTTTCAATAACCGCAGCCGATAGATCCGTCAAATTCTCTTTCAATGGTTCTGGATTATGCGGAAATTGACCATTCGGCTCACAATGGATTTTATAGATAGTCTGCACACCAAGCGCATCCAACAACGCCGGTATAAATGTACCACCGGTACTGTTAACGGCATCCAAAGCAACTTTAAAATTAGCGGCTTTGATGGCTTCTCTATCCACATATTCCAACGCCAATACAGCGTCTACATGTTTCTGTAAGTATGAATAATCTTTATGAACTTGTCCTAATGCTTCAACTTCGGAAAAATCAAAGTCTAAGGATTCACCAAGGGCCAATACTTCTTGCCCTTCAGCATCTGAAATGAATTCCCCCTTTGCATTCAGTAACTTTAGCGCATTCCATTGACCTGGATTGTGTGAAGCAGTCAAAATAATACCACCAGCAGCTTTTTCCATAGGTACAGCTATCTCTACCGTCGGCGTTGTTGAAAGACCTAAATCAACCACATCAACACCGATGCTTTGCAGGGTTCCAATCACTAAATTACTTACCATCTCACCAGAAACACGCGCATCTCTTCCAACAACAATTTTTTTGATACCACTCTGCTTAACAATTATTTTGCCATAAGCAGCTGTAAACTTAACGATATCTATTGGGGTAAGTGCCTCTCCAGCACGCCCGCCGATCGTACCTCGTATTCCTGATATTGATTTAATTAAAGTCATTTCTTTTGAATTGATTAACGTGTAAATTTAGCACAATGGCAATAAAATATCGAATTAAAATTATAATTAATGAATATTTAACGTATATTTGTTGCAACAAAGTTGTTTTTAAAAGAAACAACCGTTTGCAATGAAATTATTTTTACTTTTGAAAAGTGAGTTTTTAAAGTTTGGGAATTTCATTGTCATCAGCAACATTTATGATTCAACAATTAGTACACATCGATCAAGAGATTTTTCTGGCCATTAATCAGGGCTTGAGTAACCCTGTCTTTGATTGGTTATTGCCTATACTACGCAATCCATATACTTGGGCACCCTTGTATTTATTTCTGATCATATTTTTCATAAAGACCTATGGAAAAACAGGAATTCTAATTGTTGCCATGACTTTGGTTACCTTCGGAATTTCCGATGGTATATCATCTCATTTGATCAAAAAGACTGTAAAAAGGATTAGACCATGTAACGACGTGGAGTTTAAAGAAAATGTCAACATCCGGGTGCGATGTGGCTCTGGCTTTAGCTTCACCTCCTCTCATGCGGCCAATCATTTTTCCCTTGCTTTTTTCTGGATTGTACTTTTCCGGAGAAGATGGAAACATGCGCTTTGGCTTTGTATTACCTGGGCAACACTAATTTCAGTCTCTCAAATTTATGTTGGTGTCCATTACCCGTTTGATGTCCTCTGTGGTTCAGCCTTAGGTATCCTGGTTGGATTGGCAACAGGCTACTTATTCAAACGGTTTGTGCCTAGCTTTTTTAAAACTGAACACGTATAATGAATTCAATTTTATTGATTTTAATTTTATTCATACCTGCATTTGCAAGTGGAATTGCTGTATTTTTTGTACAAAAGAAAGGAACCAGTTTCCTTAAACTCATCCTTTCTTTCAGTGGAGCCTATTTATTCTCTATTACTGTACTGCACCTCATTCCGCATGTCTATCAGTCTAACAATACTTCACCAGAAGTGTTGGGTATTTATGTGCTTGCTGGATTTCTGTTCCAGCTCTTTCTCGAACAGTTCTCCCAAGGGATCGAGCACGGCCATATCCATACCGACAGTGATCACGGCCAGCACAATCATCGTTTTCCAATCGGTATTATGTTCAGTCTATGTCTTCATGCTTTCCTTGAGGGCATGCCACTTGCAGCAACACATCAGACTGAACTAGCACTAGGTATATCCATCCACCACATTCCGGCGGCATTTGCATTGGGAAGTATCCTAATAAGCACACATTTAAAGAAAAACACCATCCTCATTACACTAGCTTTATTTGCGGCAATGACCCCTTTTGGTTTTTTGCTGAGCAAAGCCATCAGTGCAGGTGAAGTAGGCAATATCCAGCAATATTTTGATAAAATCATGGCCGTGGTTATTGGTATCTTCTTGCACATATCGACAACGATACTTTTTGAATCGGGTTCCATTGACCATCATAAATTCAATAAAAAGAAAATGATTGCTGTGATAGCCGGTGTTGCTATAGCACTCGGAAGTTTCTTATTTGTCGGAGAACATGATCATGGGCACGATCAACACCAACAACCGCATGATCATGAACATCATGACCATGCGCATTAATTTCTTCAGCCGCGAAGTTTATCCAACAGTGCACTTAAAGTCATTGCCTCTTCTTCGCTTATTCGATCGGGTAAAAGATCCTTCATTAACATATCCTCATCCAGATTCTTAAGAATCTCTTGACCCTTCTCGGTGATAAACAAATCCACAGCCCGTTTATCTCCCCCCGATTGACAACGTGAAACCAATTCTTTGGAAACCATGCGATCAATCATACGCGAAATATCCGGTGTAGTGCTCAACATTCTTGATTTAATCAGATTATTGGTTGCAGGCTTGGGATATTGGCCCCTCAATATGCGCAAGACATTAAACTGTTTCAAAGTGATCCCTTCTTTGGCAGCACGCTGTTCAAGCTCATTGTTAATCCAATTGTACGTATATAGAATATTTACCGTACAACGATGCCATTCATTGCTGAATTTACTTACTTTGATTTCGTCCTCAATCTTCATTCTGGTTGATAATTAATCGTTCTGGATAGTAAAGATAGCTGTTTTTTACTAAATACATAACTATGACATTAGAATCATTCTAAATGGTATAAATTCTGTATATTTGAAGAATTCAAAAAAACAGGCAGATGCGTAATAGAACTAGCTTAGATAAGCTAAAAAAAGGGGAAAAGGCGGTAATTATAGATTTTGATTCGCACGAAATTCCAGCTAAATTTTTCGAATTGGGGTTTATACCTGGTACTGAGATAGAAGTGAAACATATCGCTCCTTTAGACGGTCCCATATGTCTAAATATTAGTGCTAATAACGCCTTAATTGCTATCCGCAAATCAGAAGCTAAAGTCATCCTTATTGATCAGAAATAATGAATAACCCGATTATTGCACTTTTGGGTAATCCAAATGTGGGTAAAACATCGCTATTTAACCGGATTACAAAATTAAATCAGAAAGTAGGAAATTATCCCGGTATTACAGTCGAAAAACGTGAGGGGCAAGTAAAAGCCAACAACAAAATTTATCGTATTATTGATTTACCGGGAACATATACCCTGTTCCCAAGCTCACTGGACGAAGAAGTTGTATTCAACACTTTAGTCAACAAAGAAAGTAGTTTCAGACCAAATCTTGTTGTTGTCGTCGCTGAACCTACGAACTTAAAACGGTCTATTATTCTTTATCAGCAGGCCCGGGAACTCGGTCTGCCGGCGATCTTTGTCATCAACATGATCGATGAAGCCAAAGAAAAAGGAATTACCATAGATGTTCAAAAACTTGAACACTTATTAAACACAAAAGTATACGAAACCAATGCACGTACGGGGCAAGGTATTGATCAGCTGATCAAAAACTTTGATGCTGTTCCGCCCATGTATATCAGCAAATTCAGTCTACCAACGGAAGCTGATGCAGCACTAGAGGAAACCAAACGTCTTTTCCCATTAGATACAGAATACCACACCTGGCAATACCTGGCCAAAGGCGAAGTATCCTTTTTATCGAAGGAAAAAAATCAGGCTATTCAGCAAATCCGTGAAAAATATCAATTGCGGGCCGAAAAGCTGCAAAAAGACGAAGCCATATTGCGCAGTAAATCCCTAGATAGCAGCCTTGCTGAAATCTATGTAAAGGATGAATCCTCCAATAAAAACAAAACCAATGCGATTGATAGCATCTTGCTTCACCCAATCTTTGGCTATGTCATCTTCTTTGGCATCCTCTTTTTAATCTTCCAGGCAATTTACACCTGGTCTGGACCAGCCATGGATTTTATCGATGGTTTATTTGGTGATCTTGCAGCCTATACACAAACAGCACTTCCTGCAGGACCTCTGACCGATTTGCTCAGCAATGGGATTATCAAAGGTATCGGGGGAATTGTGATCTTCATTCCGCAGATTGTTATTTTATACATCTTTATCTCGATCATGGAAGAAACGGGCTATATGAGCCGTGTTGTTTTCCTGATGGACCGCTGGCTGCGTCCCTTTGGTCTGAATGGAAAATCAGTGATTCCATTGATTTCGGGAGTGGCCTGTGCTGTTCCTGCGGTCATGTCTGCACGTAACATCGAAAATAGCAAAGAAAGACTGGTCACGATTCTGGTAACACCTTTTATGACCTGCTCAGCACGTCTCCCTATTTATATCGTTCTGATCGGACTGGTGATACCAGACACGAAATTAGGAGGCTTTCAAATACAAGGTATTGTATTGTTTGTGATGTACCTGCTTGGAATATTCGCAGCCCTGCTATCCGCAATTATTCTGACGAAGGTTATCAAATCAAAACACAAATCATTTTTAATCTTTGAACTCCCCACCTATAAAACTCCGGATTGGAAGAATGTTGCTTTAAATGTCTGGGAAAAAGCATCAAGCTTTGTCTTCGGCGCAGGTAAAATTATTTTAGCCATTTCCGTTATACTCTGGGCATTAGGTAGTTTTGGTCCAAACGACAAGTTTAGCCAAGCAGAAGAATATGTGACAAAAAATAACCCCAACCTGTCCGAAGCAGATTTGGAGCATGAAGTTTCATCTTATCGTCTGGAACATTCCTTCCTTGGCTATCTTGGCATGGCTATTGAACCTGTTGTTGAACCATTGGGCTACGACTGGAAGATGGGAATTGGTCTTATTTCTTCTTTTGCTGCCCGTGAAGTGTTTGTTGGAACCATGGCCACTGTATACAGCCTTGGTGACGAAGTGGATATCGAAGATGAAGCATCTAAAACAACGGTATTAGGTAAAATGAAAAGCGAAATTAACCGGAATACCGGCTTACCTGCTTACAATCTGGCTTCTGGCGTATCCTTATTGCTATTTTACGCATTTGCTATGCAATGTATGAGTACAATAGCGGCCGTAAAAAGGGAAACAGGCTCCTGGAAATGGACTTTAATACAGCTTGGTTTTATGACTGGCTTGGCCTATTTCAGCGCCTTAATTGCTTATCAACTTTTAAAATAAAAAGCTATGGATAATTTAACAGTGCAATATCTCATCGTAGGAATTTTGGTTTTGGCGGCTGTATGGTATGTCGTTAAAAACGTCCGAAAATCATTAAAGGGCAAGTCGAGCTGCTCGAAAGGCTGCGGATGTGACTGCAGCGTAGAAAAAACACAAAAAGCAAATTAATCTGTCTTTTTGAGTAGCATTTACAAATAAGATTTCGTTATTAGTTAGAGTGGCCAAAAATCACACTAGCTACTAATTCATAAAGCGCCGTATTTCCAAATTACGGCGCTTTCTATTTCATAGTCAAACATGGTCTCCGCCATGGTTTATAAAAAAACAACGAAATACAGTAAAACCACAACAGAATGTGCACAAATACCTAAGTGTTTTATTAACTTTATGCGCTTAGGGCAAAAGATGCACTGGGAGCCACGTTATTCGTCGGCACATTATACAGCAGCAGCAATTTTGACCAATTCGATTCTGGTACGGAGTAAAGTCTTCACAGGTTTCCCCTGCCAAGGATCGGTCAAAACAGACTAGTAACCGTATTAACCATACACATGGAGAAACAGAACAATAAGGAAGAATTAAAAAGAGGGCTTCAAAATAGACATATTCAATTAATTGCCCTGGGTGGTGCAATTGGTACAGGCTTATTTCTAGGTATCGGAAAGGCTGCCACACTAGCTGGGCCGGCAGTTATACTCGGCTATGCTTTCGCTGGAATTATTGCTTTTTTTATTATGCGCCAATTGGGCGAGATGGTCGTTGAAGAACCTGTTTCAGGAAGTTTTAGCTACTTCGCCAATAAATATTGGGGTTCTTTTGCAGGTTATGCTTCAGGCTGGAACTATTGGGTCCTATATATCTTGGTGAGCATGGCCGAACTCACAGCAATAGGTGTTTATGTACAGTTCTGGTGGCCTGAAATACCCCTATGGGCATCAAGTTTATTTTTCTTCTTTGCAATCAACGCCCTTAATCTTGCCTCTGTCAAAATTTATGGCGAGACGGAATTTTGGTTTTCCATTATTAAGGTTATTGCGATCATCGCAATGATTGTTTTTGGTGTATATTTACTTGTAAGTGGTACTGGAGGTGAGCAAGCAAGTCTCAGCAACCTGACTTCACATGGCGGTTTTTTCCCAAAAGGCTGGTTTAACGAAACATCGGATGGCAATTTTGAAGGTCTCCTTTCGGCCATGGCATTGATTATGTTTTCTTTCGGTGGCCTAGAGTTGGTTGGTATTACTGCTGCAGAAGCCGAACATCCCGAAAAGAACATCCCCAAAGCGACCAACCAGGTGATCTATCGGATCTTGATCTTTTATGTAGGTGCACTCATTATTCTTTTCTCTTTGACACCGTGGACGAATATCACCGCCGATACAAGTCCCTTTGTATTGGTATTTGACAAACTCAATGGATTTGAATTCACCCTCTTTGGAAAGACTTTCTATTTTACAAAAATTATCGCAAATGCGCTAAATCTCATTGTCCTTACCGCCGCATTATCGGTATATAATAGCAGTGTGTACAGCAATAGCAGAATGCTATATGGACTGGCAGAACAGGGGAATGCCCCTCGTTTTCTTTCGAAACTCAACAAGAATCATGCGCCTATTAACGCAATTTTGGTCTCGGCACTGTTCGCTGCGATCTGTGTATTTATCAACTATGTTGCGCCGAAAAATGCCTTGGAGATCTTGATGTCGCTTGTGGTATCTTCACTGATTATAAACTGGGTGATGATTTCCATTACACATTTGTATTTCAGAAAGAATAAACTCGATGCCCACTTACAGACCAAGTTTCCATCTTTTCTATATCCCCTAAGTAACTATATCTGTCTGATCTTTTTGATCGCTGTACTTGGCATCATGTGGATAACAGGAATGAAACTTCCGGTAGAATTGATCCCTGCTTGGCTTATATTACTCTATGTGAGTTATGTTTTGATCAAAAGAAAGAAATCTTAGTTCACAGAACCTCGATCTTATCAATAAAAAAAGCCTGATTCATTGCATGAATCAGGCTTTTTTGCTAAAATTTAATGCAGATATTCCTCCTCGAGAACAGCAAATTCATAATTGTCGCTCCAACCATCTTTTAACGGCAAAATTTTCCGTCTGCGAGCCTCTTTGACCATGCCGACTTTCTCCATTACTTTAGCGGAAGCGATATTTTCAACAGCACAGCCGCCCTCAATTCTATGAAAATTAAGTTCCTTGAAACCAAATGTCAGGATTCGGTTCAATGCCTCTGTTGCATAGCCCTTATTCCACATTGTCGGAACAAGCTTAAACCATACTTCTGCATTTCGATAGCGCAGCTTGACAACACTGATATTAATTAGACCAATAAACTCCTTTCCTTCAAGAGTTTCTATATAAAAGGTATAATCCTTTCGGACATCGGATTCATGTATTTGCGCTGACCAAGCTTCGACCATTTGCTCCGTATGGGCTATTCCATCCGGAAATCCACTCGGATTAAATAATGCAGATTCAGGGCACATTAATAGGGAATGGATATTTTCCAAATCTATTTTCTCTACGGATCTGAGCTTGAGCCGTTCTGTTCTAATTTCCATTTTTAAAATTACACAAATGGCTTAATTTTCTGCTGCCATTTGACACTAATAATTAAAACAAGCCCAGCTGCGTGCCTGCATCGGGTAAGCGGAAAAGATCCCTTCTCAAGGATGGAAGTGTCCCATTATTCATATATTTCTTGACGGAAAGCTTGAATAAATGCTGTAAACTCTCGGCCATATGGCCATCCCCTTTTATTCTCCTTCCAAAATCGGTATCGTTAATTTTTCCACCATGGCAGGCTTCAATCCAATGTAATACCTTTTCAGCACGGTCAGGATAGTTCTGATAGAGCCAATCCTTAAAGATACCACCGATCTGTCCATTGAGCCGTACGATGGTATAAGAGGCCGTAATTGCTCCCGCATCTGCTCCCGAACGAATCAAATCTGAAATCTCATCACTATTGATCCCCGGAACGATGGGCGCCATCATCAGCATGACGGGTACACCTATCTCTGTCAATCCCTCGATCAGTTTCAACCGGGCCGATGCCGTTGCAGTACGTGGTTCCATTTTCTGACGTACCTCCTCGCGTAACGAATTGATGGTTACTGCAACGGAAACCAGATTGCGTGCTGCAAGCTCACGCAAAAGATCAAAATCCCGCCGCATCAGTACATTTTTGCTGATGATAGAGACCGGATGCTGGTATTTGACCATCAATTCTAAAAGCGAACGTGTGATACCCAGCTTCCGTTCAATAGGTTGATAACAGTCTGTATTGCCGGAAAGCATAATCAAATCGGGCTGATAGCTCGATTTTCTAAACTCCTGTTCGAGAAGCTGAGCCGCATTATGTTTTACTAAGATCTTACGTTCAAAATCCAATCCCGCACTGAACCCCCAATACTCATGCGAATTGCGCGCATAACAGTAAATACAGCCATGTTCACAGCCCTGATAGGGATTAATGGATCTTTCAAAACGGAGATCCGGACTATTTGACTTAGAAATAATGGATTTTGGATGAGTCGGAATAAATTGTATTTTTTCGGTCCCCAAAAACTCCTCATCCAACCCTTCAATATGCTCCTGCACGTATTGGTTAGAAAAAAATTTGTTATTGGGATTGATCTGTGCCCCTCTGCCCTTGAAATATTCCGACGAATTCATAAGTTAAAATTACTAAAATTATTAGCAATAACAAATTAAGTTTTATCAATTTTCACAAAAGCAGCAAACGAATATTCTTTGGTTTAGAATCCAAAGAAAGAACATTTTAAACCAAATAAAAATCCCTATACTGTATCTACAGCATAGGGATTAAAACTCTTATTCTAAATCTCAGGTCAGATTCCTATTATTTCATTAAGAAACCACCACCGAGTAGATCATTGCCTTCATAAAAAACGGCCGATTGCCCTGGGGCAATACCTTTTACATTATGCACAAAGTCTATACGCACTTTGTCACCTTCTTGGGAGATGGTCGACAAAGCACCAGAATCTTTATAACGTACCTTTGAAATTGCTTCCATTGGTTGATCTAGACCTGCATATTTCACAAAGTTCACATTACGAACGTACGCGTGTGACTTTTCAAGTTCGTGTTCTTCACCTAATACCACCGTATTACTTTCTGGAAGGATTTCGATCACAAACATCGGTTTACCTAAGGCAATACCTAAGCCTTTACGTTGACCGATGGTGAAATAAGGGTAGCCAATATGTTTACCGACGACGGTACCATCAGAAAGGATAAAATTACCCGGACCAATTTGTTGATCCAATGTTGGCACCTTATGTCTCAAAAACGCACGGTAGTCGTTGTCAGGAACGAAACAGATTTCATAACTTTCAGACTTGTTGGCCAATTCTTTTTGTCCCATATCCAAAGCCATCTGACGAATTTCCTTTTTCGTGAAAGATCCTAAAGGGAACTGCGTCCGCGCAAGGTTTTCTTGAGACACGCCCCATAGAACGTAAGATTGATCTTTATTTTCATCCTTACCTTTTGATATCACATACCGACCATTGTCGTGCATACGGATGTTGGCATAGTGCCCGGTAGCGATAAATTCACAGTCCAATTTGTCAGCACGTTTCATTAAAGCCTCCCATTTGATATGGGTATTACACAATACGCATGGGTTAGGCGTGCGTCCAGCAATATATTCTTCTACAAAATTATCAATCACAAAATCTCCAAACTCATCACGTATATCTAATATATAATGAGGGAAACCATAGTTTACGGCTAATGTACGAGCGTCATTGATACTATCAAGGCTACAACATCCAGTCTCTTTCGACGAACCACCGGCGGATGCATAATCCCATGTCTTCATCGTGATACCGATAACTTCATATCCTTGTTCGTGGAGCATGACAGAAGCAACGGAGCTATCTACCCCTCCACTCATTGCAACTAAAACTCTTCCTCTTTTACTCATCTCTAATTATTGAAATGCAAAGATACAGCTTATTCCTTTTTCTATATGTTAGTTTCTTGTAATTTTATCTCGATCAAAATCAACACGTTCGAAAAAAGTACGAAAATAATCTGCATAAAAGTTTTAGAATTCAAATTATCGGACTATATTTGCATCGCAATAGGGGAACAAACCCATAGCAAAAAAGCGGTGCCATAGCTCAGCTGGTAGAGCAAAGGACTGAAAATCCTTGTGTCCCTGGTTCGAACCCAGGTGGCACCACGCTTCAATCTGATGATCACAGATTTAAATAAAAGGTCAACTGGTGCCATAGCTCAGCTGGTAGAGCAAAGGACTGAAAATCCTTGTGTCCCTGGTTCGAACCCAGGTGGCACCACAAAAAAAGCTTGTTCATTGAACAAGCTTTTTTTGTTTTAGCTAACTGCATTTCATATAACTTCCCCTTCATCTCTGCTATATAGAACATTCACCATGTCCCTACTGCCCGAGTTCAATGACGATTTTTTCACTGATTGAAGGACAGTATCTAAAAACGATCATGGATTTTGGAAATGAACCGGAGTTGTCACTTTAAAAACCACACAAGTTTAATTTCCAAAATCCAATCGCTGCTCTGCTAGGATTCAGCAATAATAGAGCGATCCAGATGCACATAACCACCGTCCACATGAATCAATTGGCCAGTTGTATGACTTGACTTGTTAGACAGCAAAAAGACTGTTGTATCGGCGATTTCTTCTGCTGTCGTCATGCGATGCTCCAATGGAATGCGATCCGTAATTTTCTTCAAGGTCTCCTCCGGATTTGATAAGGTTTGAATCCAGGTATCGTATTGCGGAGTTGCACATTCTGCCACGATAATGGCATTTACACGAATCGAGTAAGGCAACAATTCTACAGCCCACTCGCGTGTAAGCGCATTGCGTCCACCATTGGATGCCGCATAAGCCGAGGTATTCCCCTGTCCCGTTTCACCAGTTTTGGACGAAATATTCACGATACTGCCCTTAGAAGCTTTCAACGCATTCAAAGCATGATGTGCCATGAGGTAGTAGTGAATTAAGTTCTTATGCAGGGAAGCAACAAATTTTTCATAATTACCTGATGCTAATCCAACACCATCGTTTTGTCCGGCATTATTCACCAAGCCATCAATGCGACCGTATACTTCCAATGTCTTTTGAACGGCTCTTTCACAATCTTCGGGTTTAGACAACTCTGCTTCAATACAGAGTGCATCCACACCAAATTGCTTGATTTCTTCCTTGACTTTTTCATTATCCGCCTGTTTACGACCAACAATGACCGGAATAGCCTGTTCTTTAGCTAACGCATGAACTACGGCCCGCCCGATTCCTTTTGCTCCGCCGGTAACAATAACAACTTTATCTCTTAAATGAAGATCCATAATACTTTTATTGAATGGTTTGTTTCATTGATTGTGATTAACATTCGCAACAATGAACTCGTTCTCTGGTTATTGATTAATTTATATTGGCGTTATTCAGCCCATTTATCCGGCTTCATGGCCAATAAAAAACTTCAGCATGTTATTTTTCCCTTTCATAACATGCTGAAGTTTTTCTTTTTTAAAGATTATACACGCGTATAGCGTTCTCTGCCCAAAATGCGTTCTTCTCTGCAGCTTTAAATTGCCCCAATTTATCTTCAACTATGGCAATACTTTCTTCGTAAGATGCCGCCAATAGACATACCGGCCAATCTGACCCATACATAATGCGCTCCTTTCCAAAACGTGCAAAGATATGCTCCAGATATTGTTTAAAATCATCAAGCTTCCATCCCTCCCAATCGGCCTCCGTTGCAAGTCCAGAAACTTTACATACAACATTCGGAAAAGCCGATAGCGCATCGATAAACGTTGCCCACTCATCAAATGCCTTCGACTTGATTGGCGGTTTGGCAATATGATCCAACACAAATTGGAGATTTGGATTTTGCTGCACACAATCTAGCGTTGCTGCATAATGACGTGGACGGATGAGCAGATCATAAGTATAACCATAATCTGCCAATGCCTTCAGTCCATTTAGTACGGCAGGGCGGATAAGAAAATCAGGATCCGCTTCTCCTTCAACAATGTGACGAAATCCTTTGATGACCGTATCTGATTGATAGCCATCCAACTGTTGTCGAATATCTGCTGCTTGAAGATCAATCCAGCCCACAACGCCTTTAATAAAAGGATAATCATTAGCCAGCTGAACCAAATAAGCAGTCTCTTCTTTGGATTGATCTGCCTGAACAGCAACACTCCCTCCGAATCCATTTCGTTCAAGCACAAACTGAATATCTAAAGGGCTGAAATCACGTCTTATGACCTGCATTTCTTCGGTAATCCAACTATCTCTAATTGGGTCGAATTTCCAGAAATGCTGATGGGTATCTATACGCATAATGAAATGAAAACCTGATGAGCAATTAATTTTTTGAATACGCTACAACAGTCTGACGGGACTCCCCAAGACCATCGGCTCCTAACTCGATAACATCGCCAGGTTTCAAGTAAATCGGTGGATTAAATCCTAACCCAACACCTGCAGGTGTACCTGTTGAAATAACGTCGCCAGGCAACAAGGTCATAAATTTAGAAACATACGATACCACATGTGCTACCGAAAAGATCAAATCCTTGGTATTGCCATCCTGATAGGTTTTTCCGTTTACCTTTAACCATAGACGCACATTGTTGATATCTTTGATTTCCTCTTTTGTCGCCATGAAGGGTCCCATTGGTGCGAAAGTATCACATCCTTTTCCTTTATCCCAGGTACCGCCACGCTCCAACTGATACTCACGTTCAGAAACATCATTGTGCAACACATAACCGACCACATAATCTAAGGCCTCATGCTCTTCTACATAAGAGGCTTTTTTACCGATCACGATACAGAATTCCACTTCCCAATCTGTTTTTAGAGAATCTTTAGGAATCATCACATTATCGTATGGACCTACCAACGAAGTGGTCGATTTCATAAAGATGATCGGTTCAGCAGGAATAGGTGCATTGGTCTCCTTTGCATGGTCTAAATAGTTCAATCCAATACAAACAATTTTGGATGGACGGGCAAAAGGTGCTCCGATACGCTCGCCTTGAGGAACTTCAATCAACTTACCTTCATTTGCCTTCACAAATTCTTCTAAACGAGCTACACCATCCTCAGCAAAAAATTGCTCATTGTAATCACCACCAAATGCGCTTACATCGTAATTTACGCCATCGATCTGAACACCGATTTTCTCTTTGCCTTGAGCTCCAAAACGTATTAATTTCATTTTTATAGTATTGAGATAATAGATATTTTATTTTTAGCTTTTTAATTGTTCAATTTAATAAAACCACCATCAATTGGATAGTCATTTCCAGTAATAAAGCCCGCGTCGTCACTACACAGGAAAAGTGCTAATTTGGCAATTTCCTCCGGTTGTGCCATGCGGCCTATTGGCTGGCTTGCGGATAATTTCTCAAACATTTCTTCCTCTTTTCCAGGATAGTTTTTCGCGATAAATCCATCCACAAATGGCGTATGTACACGTGCAGGCGAAATGCTATTGCAACGAATACCATATGCCATGTAATCCCTTGCAACAGACATTGACATCGCGTAAATAGCACCTTTGCTCATCGAATAAGCAAAACGATCCGTGATACCAACCCATGCAGCGATGGATGCTAGATTAAGGATTGCTCCAGAACCCTGCGCTTTCATCATCGGCACGATAGCATGCAATGCATTATAAGCGCCCTTAACATTCACATTAAAAACACGCTCAAAATCTTCTGATTGACAATTTTCCAAATTACCAACATGAGCAATACCTGCATTATTTACTAAAATATCAATTTTTCCGATATTTTGTGCTATAGCAGTAATTTCTTGCTGGTCAGTTACATTACAACGATTAAACACAGCCTGACCACCCAAAGCCAAGATCTCACCAACCACCGCATTACCACCGTCTTCATTCAAATCCAGAATATGAACTTTTGCTCCTTCTGCAGCAAATTGCAAACTGATCGCACGGCCTATCCCACTACCACCACCGGTAATTACAGCTACTTTTTGTTCTAATTTTCCCATTGTTATTTAATTGTTAATGTCAATACCAAATCTGCTTCATCTGTCGATGTTGGCAAATCCACGCGTAGACTATTGTTCTTATGACTAAACTTAATCTCTTTCTTTCCGATAAATGTGCTTACTTTTTTCACCTGATAAGGCAAGTTATTGATCAACAATTCCTTTTTATCCGTTTTAAACACATGTAGATACACCTGGTTTCCTTTTTTTGTCAACGCATAATCGTCTGTTGGCGACACCACTCCCCCCTCTGTTCCATAGATTGTTTCACCATACACCGATAGCCATTTTCCAAGTTCTTTCAAGCGCTCCTGTTGATAGTCCTGAATCTCGCCGTTCGGCATTGGACCTACATTGAGCAATAAATTGGAACCATGACCAGCTGCCTTGACCAGGTATTTCAACACTTCCTGAAAAGATTTTCGTGTCCTATCTTTCAGCTCAAATCCCCACGATCCTGCAATTGTTCCACATACTTCCTTCGGCAATTTCCCAAAATCATGCGCTTTCGTGCCGAACCCAGTGGTATTCTCCCCAGGTAAATCACGTTCGAACATCTGAAAATCTTCACCTTCAAATGGTGCCAAATGGTGATTGTTACCGACCAAACATTGCGGCTGTAACTTATGAATCAATTCATAGATTTCTTTGAAATGCCAATCTTCATTGGGCTTGTCCCAATGACCATCAAACCAGATCCCATCGATCTCGCCATAATTGCTCAACAGCTCCGTTAATTGGCTTTTCATAAACTGGACATAATGATTCCAATCCCCTTTTGTTGAATCGCGGCCCGCAATGCCGCCGCCCGTTTTACCAACGGGTAGATAATCATCCCGGTGCCAATCTAAAAGCGAATAGTAGAACATCACTTTTATCCCTTCAGCATGGCAAGCTTCCACCAACTCTTTCACAATATCGCGTTTGAAGGGAGATTTCTTCACTACATTATAGTCCGAAATCTGACTATCCCACATCGAAAATCCATCATGATGTCTGGTGGTAAAGGTGATATACTTTGCTCCGGCCTGTTTAAATAACTTCGCCCATTCTTTCGCATTGAAAGAAATTGGATTGAAAAATTTAGGCAGCAATGCATATTCATCCAAACTGATATTTTGGTTGTTCATGACCCATTCACCATCTCCCAGCACACTATATACCCCCCAATGGATAAAAACTCCAAACCGAGATTGTTCGAACCATTCCCTATTTTTCAGATTTTCGGGACTCGGTTGATAATGTTGCTGGCTATAGCTCGCGGATACAGATCCCATCAGCAAGACCAAACCACAGATTACATGTTTAAGTTTCATATGTAAATAATTAGTTGTCATGGATTTTCAATAAACTCATTATACTCAACTACAATGAAACACCTCTACGCCATGGAATGAAATCGTCTTGACCCAACAACACCGCTTTTGGTTTCACTTCACCGGAAGCAACTTCTATCACATAATCCAAAATACGGTGTGCAGCCTCCTCAATAGTCTCCGTACCTTCGATAATGGTACCACAGTTCAGATCCAGGATATCGGGCATTTTCTCAAAAGTTTTGGTATTTGTCGAAAGTTTCACAACGGGTGTAATCGGGTTACCTGTAGGTGTACCTAGGCCCGTCGTAAACAAGACTATATTGGCACCTGCGGCCACCTCTGCAGTGGTACTTTCCACATCATTACCAGGAGTACATAGTAAGTTTAACCCCGGACCGTTGGCCAATTCAGGATAGTCAATCACCGCTGCAACAGGCGAGGTTCCTCCTTTTTTGGCTGCCCCTGCAGACTTAATCGCGTCAGTAATTAAGCCATCACGAATATTTCCCGGAGAAGGATTCATATAGAAACCCGAGCCATCAGCTTCGGCTTTTGCATTATAAGTACGCATCAGCGACATAAAACGCTCCGCAGTTGGCTCATCGATACAACGATCACTCAACTCCTGTTCCACGCCACATAATTCAGGGAACTCCGCCAGAATCACCGATCCGCCTAAAGTCACCAAAATATCCGATACAAAACCGAGCGCAGGATTGGCAGAGATACCCGAGAATCCGTCCGAGCCACCACATTCCAGTCCAATACACAATTTGTCCAATGTCGCTGGTTTGCGCTCATTTTTATCAGCTTGCATCATCCCCGCAAAAGTTGCTTTAATAGCCTTTTGCATAAGTTCTTTTTCAGTTCCTTCTTTCTGCTGCTCGAAAATATATAGCGGGCGATCAAAACCCGGGCTTCGCTTTTCAATTTCCGCCTTCAGAATTGAAGCCTGCGCATGTTGGCATCCTAAACTCAATACGGTTGCCCCCGCAACATTCGGATGAGTAATATAGCCAGCCAACAGACCACATAAAGCATCCGAATCCATACGTGTTCCACCGCATCCCATCTCATGATTCAAAAACTTGATTCCATCGACATTTTTGAATAAGCGTTCCTGCTCACTGGAAGTCGAATTAGCAAGTAGATCCTGACTAAGGATAGCATTTACATCAGCACCAGACTTATATAAACCAATGAGGTCTTCTACCTCAGAGACATAATTATTCGCTTTTACTTTATAGCCCAGCTTCTCCTCAAATGCAGCCTTCAAGGTCAATACATTTCTATTTTCGCAAAAAACCAATGGAATAACCAACCAGTAATTGGCCGTTCCAACAGTCCCATTTGAACGGTGAAATCCATTGAACGTTTTATCTTTAAATGCAGTAACATCAGGTTTTGTCCAAGCTGTCTTACGGTTGCCCATTCTAAAATCTTCCGACGCATGGCGCAAGTTTTCGGTGGTAATAAGTTCTCCTTCAGCTAAGGGAGTATTCAATTTTCCAACCAGAACACCATACATCAATATCTCCGTATCTTGTTCCATTGGCTGGATCGTGAATTTATGTTTGGCAGCAACAGCTTGCTTTAATGTAAATTCCTCACCTTCAAAAACAATCGTTGTTCCCTCAGCCAAGTCCTGTAATGCAACAAGGACATTATCCATTGGATGGATCTGTAAATAGCGCTGTATAGCCATAATTATACTAATTCAAATATTTTTGTCATCATTACCCATTTCTCTCCTGGCTTTGCCCCCGGAATAGCCGTCTGATATTTCCACATCAGCTGTTCCCATTCCTGAACTTTTTCATTGGCAGCATCCATAGCTGATTTTTTCTCAAATGAAAAATCTTCACCCACCTCCATGTTCATAAACAGTCTATTTTCAAAACGGTAGATCTCCATCTGCAGAATACCTGCATCCAGAATCGAGCGTTTTATTTCCGGCCACACTTCACGGTGGTAATCCTCATATTCCTTGATCAATTGTGGATCTTCCACAAGATCCAAGGCCATGACATATCTTTTCATTACTAACTAATTAATGTGATTTAAGATTTTCCGTTTCCGCAATACTGACATTTCTATTTTGGAAAGCAAACAATAAGACAACAATAAAACAAACCAATGGTACAAAATAGCCGTATTGGAAATGTCCCGTTTTATCAGAGATAAAACCCAATATTGGAGGCAATAAAGCGCCACCTACAATAGACATGACGATCAAACTAGAAGCAGATTTGGTATCGGCACCGATACCTTGTACACCAAAGGCGAATATTGTCGGAAACATAATGGACATAAAGAACGCAATGCCAATCAGCGCATATAGGGTCTGAATACCTGATCCGAAGATGACAAATAGGGATAGAACGATCGCTATAGCGGAATAGATGATCAGGAGCTTGGATGCTGACACAAAACGCATAAAAAATGTACCGATAAACCGGCCCAACATAAAAGCCAATCCAGCAAACCCAGCATAGTCGGCACCATCCTTACCCGATATGCCGGCAGCTTCTGTTGCATATAATACGAGGAAGCTTAAAATACAAACTTGTGCTCCCACATAGAAAAATTGCGCCACCACTGCCCAACGCACATTTTTATGACGCAACGCATGGAAAAAACCAGCTCTACCTTCTTCCTCAGCATCTTTGATATCAGGTAATCTGGTAAAGAAAAACAACGCAGCAATCAATAAGATCAATATCCCTAGTACCACATAAGGCAATTTCACAGCAGCTGTTTCCGACTGAATATACGCCATCTTTGCCTGCTCAGCCATTTGCGCCAGTTCTTCCTGTGATTTGGGTTCATGGGATAAAATAAATTTTCCCCCAAAAATAGGAGCAACAAAGGCCGCTAACCCATTAAAGGACTGCGCAAAATTAAGTCGCTGTGCCGACGAAGCTGGATCTCCCAAAATCGCTACATACGGATTTGCAGCAGTTTCCAGAATGGTAAGACCACAGGCAACAACGAACAAAGCCCCCAAGAAGAAAATATAACTTATGGTATTGGCCGCAGGTACAAAAAGAAAACAGCCAATGGCAAAAAAGATCAATCCGATCAGAATACCAGCTTTATAGCCATATTTTTTCATGATAATTCCAGCAGGAATCGCCATCACAAAATAAGCGATAAATACAGCCGAATCGACTAAGGAAGCCTGGAAATGGGATAAACTAAACGCATTCCTCAAATGCGGAATTAAGATTGGATCAAGGTTATGAATAAATCCCCAAAAAAAGAACAAGGATGTCACCAAAATCAAGGCAAATGCGTAACTCTTTTTATTCGTCATATTTTTCAAATGGTTATAAGTAGTTATTTAATGTAAAATAAGCTTAAAAATGCTAGACAATATTCAAGTATATTATCAAATTATTAAGCTATATTACCATAGCTAAACTGAATTATGTAACTTTACTGCATATATTTCATAATTATGAAAGCACAACTGCTTCATTTAAATAGCAATCTTGAGCATTCGTTCAACGCGAGAAGAGACAATACGCCCCAGTACCATAATCTTTGGCATTACCATGAAGAACTGGAATTAATTTATTTTGCCAAAGGCTCAGGCACCCAATTTATTGGCGATAGCGTCCGACGCTTTGAATCAGGGGATATCACCCTTGTTGGTTCAAACCTACCTCACTATTGGTTATTTGACGAGATTTATCTTCAACAGGAAGAAGCAGAAAGCGCAGATATTCGTGTAATTCATTTTAAGGAAAACTTTTGGGGAAATGATTTCATTAATTTGCCTGAAAATAAATCCATCAAAGACCTTATACGTGTATCCAAAAGAGGCATTTCATTATTGGAGAGCAGCCGACTAAAAACTGTGCAATTAATTGACGCTATCTTGGCAGCAACAGGTACCACACGTATTATTCATCTATTAGAAATCTTACAATATATTTCGGCCGAAGAACAACATGATCTTTTAACGAGCCCTACTTTTACCATCCAACTGCAAGATCAGGACGCCAACCGTATGCAGCTAGCCATGCAATATATCGGTGAAAATTATCGCGACCAGATACGGCTGCAGGAACTTGCTTCCCTAACGGGAATGACCCCCAATTCTTTCTGCCGTTATTTCAAATCACAAATCGGAAAAACACTCTTTCAGTTTCTGATCGAAATGCGTGTGAAGACAGCCTGCAATTTATTAATAGAAAACAAACAGACGGTGAAGCAGATTTGCTTTGAATCAGGTTTTCAAAACTTTTCGAGCTTCCATAAATACTTCAAAAATGTAACTGGCACTACACCGCTCAGCTTTCAGCGATCAAAAACTTAAGACGATTTTACCCAATAAGCTTGAATCTTCCATCAATCGATGGGCTTCAGCGGCCTCCGCAAAAGGAAGCACACGGTATAAAGTAGGTCTGAAATCGCCAACGCTAAGCTTAGGCCATACTTGAGACCAGATATCATCCCGTAGCACTTTCTTAAATTCACGGTCTCTCGCCCGCAGTGTACTTCCCGTTAGAACAATCCGTTTCTGCATTAATTTGAGCAAGTTTAACTCGACTCTTGCACTTTCCATCGCATTAATGTAAACCAATCGGCCATCAGGGTTCAATAGATTGATATTTTTCTCAAAATATGATCCGCCAATACTATCTAAAATAACATCAACTCCCAATGGCTTCAGCACCTCCAGAAAATCCTCCGTTTTATAATTTATTGTTTTGACAGCTCCCAATGATTTACAAAAGATAGCCTTTTCAGATGAGCTGACTGTCGTATATACTACCGCACCAAACAAGTTCGCTAACTGAATGGCCGTACTGCCAATCCCACCAGCACCACCGTGTACCAAAAAATGATCGTCGGCCTGCAACTTACCCCTGCGAAAGACATTGTCCCAGACCGTAAAAACGGTCTCGGGCAGCGAGGCTGCCTCCGCAAAACCCAAATGGTCGGGAATAGGTAAACAATGTCCCTGATAGACTTTCGCATAGGAAGCATAGCCCCCACCGGCAACAAGCGCACATACACGATCACCAATAGCCCAATCGACCACATCCTTCCCTTTTGCGACTACAATCCCTGCTATTTCCAATCCCGGTATTCGCGCATCCACACCGGCTGGTGCCGGATAGTTGCCTTTACGCTGAAAGACATCAGGTCTATTCACTCCGGCAGCCTTTACTTCCACCAAAACTTCAAGTTCACCGATCTGCGGCATCTCCACATCGCGGACTTCCAAAACTTCCGGTCCCCCCGGTTCAGTAACAATGACGGCTTTCATCATGATTTTTTCGGGTATTTCTGTAACCTTATATTGAGCGAAAGCATAAAATAACGAGCCAGACGATTGTTCCGAACGTCTAAAATATCATTTCCCACCACGGCACGTGAAATACCAGTATTCTGATTCATCAGATCGAATCCCTGAAATCTCAACATCCCCAAATTATTCCTTCCAAAAGTATATTCCATATAGGCATTAATTATCGTCGGATTAATATTATTCCATGAGCTCGAATAACCCGCATTAAATTTTTGAGAAAGCTCAAGTCCCATGGTAAAATGCTTCCCTAAATAAGCTTTAGATCCCAACCCAACAATCCCTGAATGCGCCGTGATATTATCTTGCACAGGCCAGTCAAATGTCGCCCTGTTTAAAGAATAGTTTCCATTTAATTCGGCTTCAAAGATATCACTCCAGGTATAGCGGAATTGAAGAGCCTGTGTAAACAAAAAGTGTCCACCAAAGCTCTTTTTATCATTGACATAGGAAATATTGTTGTAATAATCTGCATTACCATTCAAGCTCATCTGCAAATTATCCGACAATAAAGAAGCTGTAAACAAATAATAGCTCTTAATATCATAATAACCTTCTGTGTTGCGATAGGTCGTTTTCTGTATCGTTGAATTGGGTTCAATTGTGCGGTTTGCTACAATCTTGTCATTTACCAAGTTAAAAGCCAGACTCGCTTCTAAATATTGCCCCCTTCGTGTAATGGACTTCCGATACTTTGAAACAATACTATGTGCAAATTCGGATTTCAAATCCTTATTTCCGATCACAATATTTTGTGTGTTGGTATTATCCACCACAGGCTGTATCTGATAGAAGCTAGGCTGGTTATTACGTCCATAATAGTCCATGGAAAGATCCTCTTCTTTGGTAAACTTCCATTTCAATCCAGCAGAAGGTACGAGATTAACATTTGAATAGGAGGTTTTTATCAGTTTGTCCGTTGAACTTCCCGTTAATTCGGAAGGCTGAACAGCAAAACCGAAGTTCACTTTCACTTTCTCGCTTAAATCTTGCCGATAAATCATGCCGACTTTATTGCTAGCAAAGGAATAGTCGTACTTCAAACTAAGTGAGTCTACCAGTATGGGCCCATTGTTAAAATTATTGTTATTATCAAAAGTGGAGCGACGAGCATCAATCTTGGTATAATCGAAATCGTAATTGATCTCCAAGGTACCACCTAAATCAACAGGCTCCACCAACGACAACCGACTTTGGATATTTTTATTCTCATTGCTGGAACGGACCATTTGATTCAGATAAGTCTCCGTTATTTTTGGCACGTTCGTGCTGCTGTCGATCGCTCTATTAAAATCGCGCACTTCCTCATCTTTATCCAGGGAATTAAAATCGGTATGCAATGTATAAAGTACTTTCCGCCCCGGTTTAGAAAAACTTCGCACGTAAAAAAGATCTAAAGCCGCTGCAGGACTTTCTGTATTATTGGCCGCGCCATAGTTTCCCGTACTACTCAACCGATTATTTTGGATCCTTCTATCTTTTAACGTATTGCTGGTCGAATTCGTCCAAGATAGTTTAGGCGATATTTTAAGCTGATCTTTGGGTGACAGCTTCATATCAAAATCCCAGTCCATTTTATGTATACGATCGATTGATTTTATCTTGTAGTCTTCATAATTACTAATCAAATTATTCGCTGCTTTGCCGTATCCATATATCGATTGTAATAAGGAATTTCCCTGAATATAATTATTACGCTGCGTAAAGGAATACTTACCGCTTGCTGTTACCGTTTTAGAAAGCGGACTTGAGAAACTCCCTCCGACAGATCCGATTTTATTAACTCCATCCGTTGGATCCGCAAAGTCGGCTAGCTCGCCCATTTCCCGTTCCCGCTCCCCTCCATTGGGAGAGCCGAAAGAAAAGAGATTGGTATTCGTATTATTCACCGATGCGATAACAGAGTACTCTTTACCGTCATTGAAACGATTCAGTCCAGCACTGCCCAAATAACGATCCACCGAACCACCGCCAAGCGTGGCTTGACCAAAAGTAATTTTCTTCTTATCATCTTTGAGCACGATATTCAGGACTTTTTCAGATTCAGCACTTTTAATTCCTTTTGCCGTCGCCTCATCACCATAAAAATCAATAACCTGTACACTTTTCACAAAATCTGCAGGAAGGTTACGAGTAGCGGTGAGCACATCGCCACCAAAAAATTTTTTTCCATCCACCTTAACAGAGGATATGGGCTTACCGAAGGCATAGACAGAACCATCACGGGACACCTGTATATTGGGCAATGCTTTAAGAGCCTCTTCTAAGAGTGCCCGACGATCAAATTGGAAGGCATCCAGGTTAAATTGAACAGTATCCTGCTTATATACTATGGGTTTATATTTTAGTACAACAACTTCTTTTAAAAGAGATACATGGGGAAACATGGTCAATTTTCCGACATCCAATTTAGCTGTCGTGCTATTGTACAAGGGATAACTACGCTCCAATATACTTAAACCCAGCTGGCTACAGCTAATACGAATATCATTACCGAGTACACGACTAAAATGAAAATAACCTGTTGCGGAAGTGGATGAGAACAATGTATCGCGAGAACTCGTCAGATGAACACTGACGCCATTTAAGGGCCTTCCTGCAGTATCTACAACAATTCCATAAACTTCTTTTTTTGACACCTGCCCTAAAGCGCTTTTGGGTAAAAAAAACAAGTTCGTTATAGCTAAAAAAAGTACTAACCGGATAATATTCCCGCCCCTTAGTTCCATCAAATAGACTTTGCAATAATACAATTCAATATAAGAATTCTTAAGCTATTAACGTAAAAAGTTGTGATTTTGTATATAAAAAAACGAGCTGTTTTCTCAACAGCTCGTTTTTTACACTATTTTTTACAATTTATTATTCACCCGCAAAGGCTACCTTAACGAGGTGTTTGTCAATTTCCCAACGACCAGTACCGTCTTCACCAATTACATCGAACAACTCAAGGATACGTCTTGCAACAAACTCCTCTTCTACTTGCTCCTCCAAGAACCATTGTACAAAATTAAAAGTAACATAATCCTTCGCTTTAGCACATTTATCAGCGATGTTGTTGAACTGTTCAGTAACAAACATCTCTTGTTCTAATGTTTGTTCAAAAACGCCACGGAACGATTCAAAATCTTGAGGGATACCTGTAACTTCCGGAGAAATTGCACGACCACCGCGGTTGTTGATATAATTGAAAAGCTTCAACATGTGCTCACGCTCTTCGTTAGATTGCTTCGCAAAGAATTCTGAAGCATTTTCTAAACCCTGATCATCACACCATGAAGACATTGCCAAATATAATGCTGAAGAATGAGCTTCAACTTTAATCTGTGCATTCAATATATTTTCGATTTCTTCTTTCAAAGAAGATTTTAATTTTAATAAATCTTTCATATTTACCTTAAGTTTAATTTCTAAAACATGAACAAGTGAAACACATCATCACCTGATTACATCACAAAGATACAGCAGATTTTCAAAATGTGTATCAAGAATATGCAATACAAATTCAGTCTAAATTAGACAAACAAACCGCAAGTTGTTTAGAATCAATACAATTACAAATACGCGCTATTGATACTTTCAATAAGCCATCAATTAAAACAATAAGTGGCAGAAAGCGCTTAAAATCATTGAATGTCAATAAATCCAGAAGACGGTCTCATTGACACTTATTTAAATTAAAATTAAATAAGGTCATTGCAAAACAAAAAGCGGTGTACATCACAGACGTACACCGCTTTTTTCAATTCGTTTATATGTATAGCCTTATGCAAAAACTGCAAATGGCGAAACTTGCAAACAAGTTCTAACGACGCTATTCAGTTCCATCATAAATTTAGCGCCATCTAACAATTCGCGCAACTGAAGTACTTCCTCTACAGCTAAGATGAAACATCTTTCCGTACGGAAAGGCATGATGATTTCAAAATCCGATGAACGTGTTGTATCGTGAAGCATGTGCTCAACATCAATCGCATCGATACGTTTCTTAAACTTCAAAAAATCCGATACCGAGAAAGAGGTTGTTTCATTATTATATTCCAACCAGAAACAATTTTTGCGGCTACATTGATAGACTGTACCCGCTGTGGTTGAAAAAACTTCCTCAACATTTGCTAACGGACAAACCAATTCTGACATTTCTATTTCCCTTATCATTTAAATCGATCAAAAATAAATATTATTTATAATCAATCCAAGTAAAACAGAAGATTATTTTGATTTAATATAAATAAGCCTACCAACAACTCATGCAAAATAAATCCTTCATGATTTCGCATGGATCAACAGACCTGAAAATCCACGCAAGGTTCTTGCTAGCCAATTGCAATAGACGGGTTACAAAAAAAGGAGGTCAGTAGCAACTGACCTCCGGTATGTATTTCTATATTTTAATAGTTATTAATCGTATTCTTCTTCCTCTTCTTCTTCCTCTACGGCAAGAACTTCATTACGTCCATTGATAACTGTATTTTTCGTCTTTGTTTTATGTTTGTTAATCTGTCTACGCAAGGATTCTACAGCAATATCTGTCGCCTCCTCAAAGCTTTTCGCTTGCCCTTTCGCAAAAAGCTGGCTTCCCGGGATATTCAATTTAATTTCTGAAATTTTATTTGCCTCATCATCGACATTTTCCAATCGCAGGTAGCATTCGCCCCCAATAATGGAATCCAAAAACTGCTCCAATTTTCCTGTTTTCTTTTTGATAAACTCGATTAGCTTTTGATCAGCAGTAAATCGAATGGATTGCACAGTAATGTTCATTTTTCCTCCTTTTTTTAAGCTTTT